>Ga0325411_1005102_pt1 | contig 14595 bp, 8 predicted proteins | sample PopdelMetagenome_13_FD_206181 | JGI IMG/M metagenome (GOLD analysis project Ga0325411, IMG submission 206181) | Populus deltoides microbial communities from Bellville, Georgia, United States - Xylem-PdIQD-R4 | ecosystem: Host-associated > Plants > Phyllosphere > Stem > Wood/Secondary xylem... | reverse complement strand
TTTTTGATATTTTATTTTCAACCCTCAACCCTTTAAATATTATCAGATTACGGTATTAGGAGTATAATTTTTATTAATTACGCAATTCTCGGTAGAAAAATTATCCAAGCTGTGCGATTTCCTTTTCCTTTTCTTTTTTTTCTCTTCAAAATCTCACCCTGGATATATTTAAAAAACAAAAAAAAACAAAAGCCTCATATTCAAAAGGGAAACTTCGTTTTCATAGACAAGTCATACATCAAGAGACAGCAACAATAGTAACAGACGTGGATTGATTGCCTATGAATCGATCGTAAGACAAGACATATGCATGTGATCACATTAAGAGAGAATTTCACTTTTCATGTTGGTCCTGAATTTCCACGTATTGAAACAATTAAGCTGCTTGCCGGAGTGCTTTTCTGTGTTTTAAAAGTGTATTTATTTTGAAAAAAATATATTTTTTTATTGATTTTTAATAATTTTAATGTATTAATTTTTTTAAAAAAACGCTACATCAGTGTTGTGTGGCTTTCTTCCTCTCTGATCGTAACTCTCTCTCTGACAGCTATATATAGAAATCAAAGAAAATCTAAAAATGCAAGATACTAGGGTCTCATCAAACCGTGAAATTCTCCCTTATGACCTTATATAATGGTTCAGAATAGCTACTGTAGATTGGGTTTTTCTGGGTATTTCAATTAATTTTCTCTTGTCAAATCTCTCGATCATATATCAATATCTAGCTGAGCTGTTTGCATGTTTACTAAGGACGTTGTTGCCTTTGATCTGGTAGTTGGGTTGTCAAGGTGTTTTACGTGGAGAGATTTGCCTAGATTGTGACTTAATCGCCCTATTCACATGATTTTGATGGCATTCCTCTGCTGGAGTTGAATAATTGCTTTGCTTGCAGTTGAAACAGTCTAATCATGGGTATGATTCTTACAATTACAGGGAAGGAAAAAGCGTAGGGTTTCTCAAATTTAAATGAATTCAGATATAATATGATAATATATTAAGGGGTTATGCTTTGCAATTTTTTACAACTTAGTGTATCAAAATTTATTTTTTATAATCAAGTGGAATTTTGGATGCATGTTAATATGGCTGTCAAGTGTCAAGTGACCGTGTAACACATATAAAGCGATATCATTTTGATGGGAAATCTCAATCTATTTCACTGAGATGTTCTAACAGGCAGCTCCATGTTCAGGTTGCGTCCCTACAGCCCATCCATTTTTGGGTTCTAGGCAATTGAATTTGTGCTCTCAAGCAGGCTGCCAGTTTCTCACGTATACTGGAAGAAAATGTTGCAGGGGGACATGGTGATGCCTTGTTTCATCGGGGTGAGGGTAAAAATAACCAAAAAAAAACATACGAGGAAAATCAGTGCGGAAAATGGGTATCAAACTGCTTACAGAACTCGATTCACAGAAGTTGTTTTAAATTACATGCGTTGTTATATGGTTTTAATATACATTTGCTATATGGTTTCAGTATACATCTCCAGGACACACCAAGGCAGGATGCGGGCGGCAGCCCGCCTGCCCTTTGTGACCTCGTCTCGCCAGAGTTTAGACAGGGAAAGCTTAAATTCAAGTAAAACCTACGACTTGTATACATAAGATTGGAAACAATGCCTCATTTGATAGAATCAAGCACCATTCTTTCTAACAAGTTACCAGCATAAGGGAATTCCTATGCTGATATCAAGCTGTATAGTTATTATGTATTCACTGGCTTCTTCTCGCTGTTGAAAAGCTACGAACCTATAGCAAATTCAGTATCGTCATTTAGAGGACAGGTAATTTCACAAAAATGTGACCAAGCTCTCCAGCAACTTATCACTGACCGAAGAGTTGCATCCCTCAATCTCAGTGTGGTTGCTGCAAAAAATAAATTGGTTTCAATTTACAATAAGCTGGACGATAACAATTTATGACCTGACGATAAGCAATTTAATATAGCTGATTCAAAGAGGAACTTATACTCAACAATCTTTGCTCTAAAATGAGATCTCACCATTATCAAAAGACTAAATCAGTGGTTCTTATAACTCACAACAGAAATCCAAGAATAAGAGCATCAAAATTTGCAATAGGACCAACAACTTGAAGACCGAGCACTCTTAAGGAATAGGGATGTGCGAGGAATCATGACTTGCATGTTGCATGTTTTTCAATAGATTCCCACTTCTACCACCTTCTACCTAGAGAGTCCGCCGTCTGCGTTTCTAACTGAGGTGTAGGGCAAGATAAATCTAGCAATACATACACACTAACTTAATCTATTTGACCTGATCTGAAGCAACTAATATTTTGACCATAGCCGGGTGGCGACACCAATATAGATTCAGTACTTTTTTACACTAATAGAGAAGTTAATCTATTTGAAGTGCATTCCAAAGGTGCAACTTAATTTTAACCAGTGAATGTCTTACTGGAGCAACATGAAACAACAATAAAAATTTTCCTGAAATAATTGAATTCCAAAATCCACTCTCTTATTACTGAAATAAACATCTCCACCATAATGAATGTAAATAATACTATATGAATCAAATAAAATTAAATCTCAATTCAAGGCTTCTGTAATGTTGATGTGGCATTCTCCTGGAAAATAGAGAACTTTAAAGTAAAATAATAGTACTGAAATGAGCTACCGCAGTCAAAACACACCTCAAGAACAGAAATTCAACAACTGGATCCCTAACACACCATAATAAAAAAATAGCTACAGAATATAAAATGGCTTCAAATCCTAAATTAACCCAACAAACAGGCTAAACATCACTCAAATAGGTAAATACTTTGAAGAATTTCCGCCTCTTATTTTGGTAAAGCCTAGTTGAAGGTCACATTGGCATCTAGTAATATGCTCAAACTATCGCCTATGGGTGATACTTTAGATTGAATAGAAGCATTGAAAGAGGTAATACTCTAGCTCTTATATATTTAATTGCATCTTATAGATGAACTTTAAGTGACCGTTTATTATTCCAATGGGCATCATATTACAAGCTTTTAGATGATTTTTTTCCTTAGTAAACACCATAATGGAGGATGGTTACGTATATCCACATCTCCACATATATTTTTACTCATTCCAGCAATCGCTAACTCGGTCAAAAGGTTCAGATCAGTTCATAGATGACCCATGTGAAATATAAGGGAAAATAAAATAAATACTTATCTGCTTATTTAAACCAGAAACGAGGAAAAAACTTACCTGAGAATACAAATGGTCATCAAACATAGTAACAGCGCACGATCCTGGGGTAGAAGCCCAACCACAAGGGGTGGAGTCATACCCAGGTTTAGGAGCTTCAAAACTTCCATTAACATGAAAATCCTCAGGGCTTTTTTGTATTTTCATCTCTGCTGCAGGTTGGAATTTTGTATCGTTCAACAAATTTAGATTGTATGACCCAGGCAGGTAAGGGTACTGCCCAGCCATCTGTAGCCTCAGTGATGCACTTCCATTAAACTCATCAAGAATACCATTCATACCACTTTCTTGACCAGAACTAGATAGCTCCGAATTTTTCCCCGCACCAAAGTAGCCAGAATAACTCCCAAAAGAGGTGGTTGCAGAGCACTCCGCATCCCTTAAAAAAGATATGCAATCAATTAGTTAAGAGCACATCATTAGGAGGGGTATTCTAAACTCCTCTATGCATAGGTACATTGTTAATTTGTAACCTTTTCTGCGTATATTTGTGTCCTATCCTGCACAATATAAAATGCTTCTATGGGTCCTACACTATGCCTCAATCCCCGACTCTCTTTCCATGTGTTTATGTATACACATGGGCAGAGCAAGCCCGGACATGATCTTCCAGTAGGAAAATAATTTTAGCAATGCGATTAGAAGTTTCCTTTAATTGGTTCACTCACCTATGGGGAAGCAGATTTGGGTCCTCTGGTAACATAATATGCTGACTGTCGGTGTTAGGAATCCATGAAATAGGTGGGAGCTGCTGCTCCACACCCATTCTAAAAGGTACATGCATCGCATTCTGAAACTGCAAGCAAGATTAGTTAGGTAACAACTTCCAGTGAATATTCACAGCAATACCATCAGGGAACCATTGTTTCAAATAAAAGTCATTTGTTACCTGACTATGGCATTCTAGAGACATAAGATGCTGTTTTCCCAGGTGTTCCTGGCAAAAAAAGGAACTCTGTTAAAACGTAAAAAAAACTGTTACGGATAATGAAGAGATATAATTAGCTCATAGGCTTTCTTTTCAAGGCCTGATAGAGCGTTTCCGCTAAATTGACTCAAAGTTTTGCAGCGCTGGCTTTTGTTTCACTCTACTACTCAAAGAACACTTGAATACCATGAACACTGGGAGGTAGCATTGCTTGTATATTTGATCCTTTTCAAAACCATCCAATTTAGTTAGAAAATTGACTAAGATGTCAAATCATCTTATCCTCGCTGCCCTCCTCATTATCCATAAAAAAAAAGAATGTTATGGGATTACACTGGGTAGGCTCATGGATTTTCTCATAGATAGGCTAGGCTAACATGCAGATCCTAATTAATCCCACATTCAATCGATACTGCCCAAGCTGACCAAAGATGAGAGACAATTATAAATCAAAAACATAGGAGCTGTTGAATAACATGCAGAAAGAGAGCATATATTTTCTCCAGATGAAATCCACCACAAGGATAGGCATACCTTATGTGATCGAATCCGATTAAGTGATTCCCTGAGTGAACTTTCCAATTGCCCTAGATGCTCTAAGCTGCTAATCTTATCTGGATTGGTCCAGTAGCTGCAGAAACTCAAAGTAACTTAAGATTAGTCCAGGGCGGTGACCACCCACAGTATTCATAAGATCATGAAAAGGAACTCTACATTCAAAGATTTGGACGTGTTCACCTCAGCTTCTTGTGCACATCAGATAGTTGATTCTGCAGTAGCCTTGATTGGCTAGTCAGGTCCTGGTCAAAATTGCAATTTTGTAGGATATGGTACAATCCATCATCACACGAGAAAGAGTTTTGAGATGTCGTATTTAACAATGGATAAACTAGTTTGCACCCATACCTCTATTGTTTGAGAACTGAAACAAAAAGCACAGGATTCAAGAACTTTAGTACATAACGTTTAAAGAACATGGTCAGCCTATAAGCTACGCAAAATGAAATGTGTCAACACCAACAAGCGCATACCTTGTACCAAGAAATTCTGGTATATTAACATCATGGTCCAGCTTCTTAAAAGTTTTCTTCAGTGCCTATAGGCTCAAAGAAAAAGAAAATAATAACCAAAAAGAATGACAACTGCATCAACAAACCAAGTGAAAAAAAGAGCAGAATGAGAGTTAATATTAGAGAGAGGAGTCTCGTAAACAAGGATCCAAAGACTTACTTCAAGGCTTTCTAACTTCCTGTTCCAATCAAATAAAAGAACAATTTAGTTCCATTTTGATAAATATTCAATGCAGGCATGAGAGGACTAAAAAATGAAGCAAGAAAACTTCACAATACCTCTTCGCCCTTTCTTGTGGTGTTAACTGAGCAAATTTAGTAATTACTTCTTCGATGCTACTAAAGAAGGAAAAGGAAGGAAATTATTCAAAATCGTTTACGTCGGTGAGAACCAAAATATGATGACAAACAAAAGTGATCATGATTATTGAATATCCCTAGAGGCCACACAACCTTATTATACTCCTTTGCCCCTCAACCAGATAAACAACTGATATGCAAAAATATATTGAGGATCGCACATGCATGTGAAAATCAAGTTGAATCTGTACCTATTCAATGAAATTCCCGAAAAGATGCAAGCAAGAAATTTCATAGGCAAGCTTAAAGTTCACTCGCTCACTTTAATTCTCTAAAAAGGTGGAAGCGTGGCATTAATGACAGTACCTGCTTGCTCCTTTACACAACGAAGGCTTGCCAGTTGGTGAAAACATGAGAAGGATAATGTCTATGTCACATAGTATAGATAATTCATTAGCCTTCTTCATGATACCATGTTTCCTCTTGGCATAGGTCGCTTGACGTCCATTTGTATTCTCCAATTTCTTAATCTTTAGCTTTACCCTACCCATCCTGCACGTTTAACATCACCGTGTAACCATTAAAAGATGCCCCTGATTTGAAAGCCTATATAGAATATTCCACGTTTCTCAGAGTTTCCACTGACCTCTAATTTCATTTCAGCATTTAATTTCCAACATTAAGCACGTATTTCATACCAGGTATTAATTTTTCATCAGTTAGCATCAAAATATCCTCGCAAGTTTGCAAATTTATCATGATTAAACACCTTTTAATACCTAATGCACCGAAATCAAGTATCAAAACAATAAGTACATAAAGACCAGCCAAGAGATTTGACAAATGAAAGTTGATCAAAAAACCAATGCAGATATGGAAAGCAATAGTTTTGACATAAGAGAGAAAGGGAAAGAAATGGGATCGTAGGAAAAGAAGAAACTAGGAATTTAAAAAGGAAAAAAAAATAAACCAGCCAAGAAGAACTAAGCCATTTAGCTAGCTATCGTGACTGCCAAACAAAACAAAAGGATGAAACAGTCACTGCACAGTTTCCTCTCAATGAAAAGAAAGAGGAAAATCTACGAATCTGCCTGCCCCTCTCTCTTTCTTTCTGATGAAGAAGAGATGAGTTGTAGGGGAAAAAGAAACAACAAAAAAGGAAAGAAAGAAAACTTGCCTTAAGGAGCAAATCAAACGACGAGTGGAATTTGGATGATAGAAAAGAATATTTAAATGTGGGAACCAGGAAAAAGTAGAGAGAGAGAGAGAGAGAGAGAGAGAGAGGAAGAAGAAGAAGAGAGAGAAGGGTTGCATATATGATAGGATTGCATGACATGACCGGGTGAACGCCAAAATCGGTCACCCAACGAAGCTTGAGGGTCGGGATCGTCAGTAAGTTTCCCCCGAGAGCTTCAAACCAACCAAAAAAAACTTGACAATAACCTACGCCATATCACCACCTCGGAAAAAAAAAAAAAAAACACTCCACTCCAATTCATTCTATCCGTCTCAATCTGTACCTCTTCTTTACTTATATATATATATATATATATATATATATATATATATATATATTTTAAGAAAATTAAAAAATATTATTTTTAATTTTCATATCAAAACATTTTAAAAATAAAAAAATATTATTTTAATTTATTTTTAATTAAAAAATGATTTTAAAAACAAGCTCTATTAAAATAACAATCAAGCCCAAGAGTCAATTTGTGTTGCCCAAAAACAGGCAACAAAGACGGAAACAGGGCAAGAAAGCGTTCTGAACAAAATGACAGATATATTTTTTTATTTTTGCATTCGAGAAACCCTATCTCTTAAAAAACATATTTTGTAGGTCTAGGTGAGCGAGTAAAATCCTGGCTGTCCCAGACTCGTACAAGAGGTGCACGCCCTGACTCGAACTCGAGACCTGCTGTGCAGATCTCAAGCCCTTTGCTATCACGCTACGCCTATTGGGGACAAAATGACAGATATTGAATGCATTGAAATTATACATTTTTTTTATACTAAGTGTGTTGTTTTTTCATATAAAATTCTTAAAATAAATATAATCTAAAGTATTGTTATGATTATAATATATAGATTTCTTATGTGTTAATATATTTAAATTTAAATTAATAAGAAATTAATCTTTACTGGAAATATGTGAACTGTCATGATTAAAAAGGGGGTGTATTGTTTTATCGTTAGGGAAGCTTGTATTTGTTTTTACAGTTAAACTCGTTTTTTAAAATGTTTTTAAAATTATATTTAATCTAAAAAAATATTAAATTAATATTTCTTTTTGTATATATTTCAATAATTTTAATACTGTATTTTTTTAAAAAAATGTTAATGTCCTATTTACTTTCTTTGTTTCTTTTGTTGCTTGCTAGGCGTGCTTTAATTGTGGAATGGATAGGGTTTAGCATGTTAACTTTAAAAAAGGGATTACATTATTTTACTATCGGGCCAGCTTAATTAATTTAATTCTAGAGTGTATTTGTTTTTGTGATTTAATTTACTTTAAAAATGTTTTTATTTAAAAAATATTAAATTCAAGTTTTTTATAATTTCAAGTATTGGTATAAAAAATTAAAATATATATATTATTTAAATATATTTTCAAACGTATTTTTATATAAAAATATTATCTACCACATTATCGATTAAATACATGGAAAAAGGTGAGGATATACATTAAAATAAAGAGAGAGGGACATAATTCAACCATTTATTTGCATCTCCCCTCCAACATAAGGCCCCGTATGTTGCTGGAATTTAATCTTTTTCTAGAAAGTGGTCTTTATAAAAAATTGATTTATTGAAAAGTAAATTATATTTTTGTTTTTGACCACGTTATGAAAAAAAACTTAAAAATATATTTTATAATATTTAACTACATTATTAAAAATGAGATAAAAAACAACTTACCAGTATTCTAATTTTTAAAAAATTTATTAAAAAAATAGAAGTCAAGTTTAACAAAAAAAAAAATCAAAGATGATGAAATTGAAAAATATATATTTTTAAAATTATTTAAAATAAAAAAAATATCCATAAAAAAATGAGAGTTAAAGTTGAGTTATAAACAAATTAAAATAAAATTTAATTAAATTTAAAATAATTAATAAATAACATGATATTTTTAAATTTTTCATAACTTTTGAAAACATATTTCATTCAAAATAAAAGAAAAATATTTTTTTAATTGAAAAATATTTTTTTATCAACTTTTACAATAATAAAAAAATATAGAAAAATCTAAAAAATAATTTTCAAAAGGCTACTTTGAATGAAACAATTGAAGAATAACACCACAACTTCAAAAATTTTAAAATGGAAGTCATACTGAGTTCAATCGATCCGTGACCGTGTGATTAACCTTCTCATAAAGATGGGCTGTGTTTTTTTTTTTTTTCCAAGCTGATTACAGAAAATACTAGAATTGAAATTTGCTGCGAATGTCCATTCCACAAATACTGTGTATTAAAACCTCTAGCCCAAAAAGAGGATACAACAACCCAAGAAACATAGAAGCCCAATTACAAAATCAAACGCTACCTCTTTAAACGGGCCCCCACCGTAAACTGCCTCTCCTCCATGGGCCTCCACTGGCCGTACCCTTCCCTCCTCACCTCTACCCTGTCTTTGATTTCCCATTCAACGAAGTCGAAATCCCATTTCATGATATCTCTAGGCCAATCAATCGCGGTCCCAAATTGTAAGTTTCCAGTTTGTCTCATCAATTAAGGCCTGCTTTTGTTTTTCTAAAAGATTAGGGCTTTGTGGGTCTACAAAAGTTAAATTATCAAACTACTTTGTCGCTTGTTTATAACGTGGAGAGAAGATTGACGGGTAAGATTGAATTTAGGAAGGTTTAAAATATGGCTGTGAGGGCACCTGGGATTTTGACTCTTAGGATGGACAGGAATTTGGGGCCTAAACTTGATTACTTTGTGAGAGAAATAAAAGGTGATTTAGAGGAATTTAAGAAGTTTCCGCAGTTCTTTTCGTTCAGTCTTGAGAGGAAGATTAAGCCTAGGCATAGAATGTTGGTGGAGTATGGACTGAAGATGCCACTGTCGAGAATGTTAAAGGTTAATGAAGGGGAATTCAACGCTAGGCTGTTTGAAATGCTGCTGAGAATGGTGGAGGAGAGGTAACTTGATTGGACATACTCAGTAAGGTGACCCATTGCTTGCTTGCCTGTGTATTTTGATAAAGTAAAGTAATGACCCCTTGCTTGCATGCCTGTGTATTTTGATAAGGTAATGTTTGGATTATGTGATATACTATGATAGTTTTACATGTGGGCATGTTTTGAGTTTGTGATGGATGAGATTTAATTTTTAAGTTGCTATAGATTTGATTGAGATATCATGCTGATCGTGAATTGTAATTTGTGTCTTAGGACGTGAAAAACTGTCTCGTGTCTATAAAGTTTGATTCTGTGTAGCGTAGTTCATATGCAATTAAATTGTTAAGGGAATGATTGAAAGAGAAACATTTAAAAAGAACACAGAAGAAATAGGGACACCACATGTATTGCAGGAAGTTATGCTTAGCCGTGTACATGGAACTTTGCTGGGATGTGAAAAATTGTCTCTGTTTCAAGTGTGAGTGTGGTTTATGCAGTTTAAGGAGCCAAGACGTTGATCGTTAAGCCTGTGGTTAACATTGGTTTGGTATGTCGCGACATAGTCAAGCCTTAACAGAAACCAAACACTTTATGATGTCTTGCTGTGTAAACCCTTTTCTTTTACATGTGCTCTGTCGCAGAGCTTCTAAGGACACTTGATATCATAGAGATATTCCATCTCAGTGATGTGAATCCTAAATCTCTCAGATTGGGAGACTCCAAGAACTACTTTTATTTCTCAAACTCTGTTCTGGAAGGAAATGTTTAAAAACTCAACGGAATTTGGCAGTGTTGGGAGGATTTCGAGCAGTGGATTGAAGCCTATAACAACCGTGAGGAATAGTCAAGTCAATAAGAAAGTCCTGCTATTCATTCCCAATTCAAGAAATTCAAGTGTACAAGTGTCCTGCTATTCGTATGTGGCCTGTTGGCAATAATTTATACCATAGCCATCAGTGTTCCTAGTAGTTGTAGTTTTTTGACAGTCTTCTGTCTAGCATGTTAATTTGTGGTTCTATCCATTTTTCCTTTTAGGAACGCTCTCACAATACCTAATAGCACTATCTACTATACAGTAGAGCTTTTAAAAAATTTAATAAAACACAATTTAACATGTTCCACTTGCTGGAGAACAGTTACAGTTCTGCAAACAGTAGAATGCAAAAAACTAAGTTCTACAAGCGTATTCTAGCATTATCATTACAACTTTTTGGACATTCAAGTTTTGCCAAATCTCTCCTTGCAATATTGGAATGCCCTTTCATATTGCTAAAGAGAAAACCCCAACGAATGACAGGGAGTTAAATTTGAGTATCTTGTGTGCTTTTAGTGATGCCTTTTGAATTTTTGTTCTTTCCATTCAACTCATTCCCAGTGCTCCTTCGATGTCCCCTAATCATTTTCATAACCGAAGCTACAACCCAATCCTGGACACACCTGACTTCTAATCTACTTCCCCCACAGACCAATGTCGTTGAATGTGTTCTGTTATCCTCTCTATCACCACAAATTCCATAACCACCATCACCAATCACAACCCAACTTCTACGTCTAACCTCATGGAGAAAAAACCTAGTTCTGCTGCAACTGCAACTGTGTTGCTTATCAAAATGTGTGTGACTGTATGCCTCGGGGATGGGAGTTGTCTAGGAATAGAAGTTAATGATTTGCATTTCCTCTGTTTGGGATTGCATGCCCTTTCTAAAAATTCCTTAAGTTGTATGGTTTTTTTTGCAGTTGCTCCTTTTTTGCGCGAACTCCATGAGGTTAAAATGAGTTTGTCATCAGGTTGAGCTGCTTAAGAATTTTCTGTATAGGGCCACTTGGGCTCCTCTCTAACATCAAGATCGAGTTTTATATCACAAAATATAGCATACAGTTGTTTGTGCTTTCTTTCTCCTTCCCTTTTCCGAGGGATGAAATGGATGTTGAAATACAGTATCAGTTGAAGCCCCAGAGTTTTTCTTTTCACCTTTTGTTTCCTTGACGTCTTCTGGCTCTATACTAGGCTGCTACCAGCATTTCTGGAAACTCTGGTTTCAGATGAGTTCATATTGTTTTTAGTGGAAAAGACTTCTTAGGAGTTCTAAGAATGCTGCTTTGGATTAAACAAGTTTATCAGCTTGACCGATTGATGATTTCCCATTTGTACCACAGACACATGCAGAAGTATATATTTTTTTCTGCTTGATTTTTTATTTGAAAGAGTTTCTGTATCTGTGCATGCTCTCTTGATTCACAAAGCAAAAGTAGAGATACCGGAATGTCACTTCAAGGATATTTAAGCATCTCAGCAACGAGTACAAATGAAGTGGTCTTCCAAACTTATTCAAAGTGGTATAATCTGTTGAGATCACCTTAACTGTATTCTCATAGATTATCCTTAGGATTTACTACTAAAGTACCCCTCTCCTATTGTTCATTTCTGATTTTGCCCATTCCCAATTTGAGAAACCAAATTTTCCAAAAACATTACCAAACATTTTCAATGTTACCTTTTCATCTAGTTTCTATAAAAAATAGTTAACAAGTCATCATATTACTAACCTGTCATGTGCATGTTTCATAAACTCACAAGGAATGGATCTGCCAGAAAACCCAAATTCACCCACTTGCAATCTGGGCATTTTTGGCCGTTTTTTCCCGTTAATGAGACTTCTCCATGGCATGTTGAGTATTTTGACAGTTCTATCAACTATTTTAAGAGGGACTGGATGGAAGGTTGACATTGAAACATTTGGTAACATCAAGGGCAAAATTGATTCCGTGAATTGGTAAATGGTAACGTTGTTAATGAGCTAATAGGTGAAGGGCATTTTTGTAGTTAACCCTCATCCATATTTATCTCTTTTATTGATGGCATTTTATTGCGATTGCTAATGCACTATAACTGTCTGATTCAGGGATTTGCTTACATATATTACACCAGTTTAGTATGTATCAATCCAACAGCATGAATTCTTTTGTGACCATGAACAATATGTTATGGATACATCGTTGAAGTATTTGGTGTGGATTTGGGATGTCTCAGGCCAAGCTCAGTTTCTCAAAGAAGACTTGAAGCACAAATGGTGTGTTATTCCTAATTTTTGGGCCTCACATTTGTTCTGAACAGTGGTTTTTTCCTGCTTTATAAATGTCTTATTTTAGGGTGCTTGCTGACCACCTTCTAGTCCCCATTTATTGCAGTCTAAACACAGGTTAAGTGTTACTGAAGGTGGGAAGATTGATTTAAGGTTATGATCATGGGGTATAATTGTGCTGTCAAATCTAATTCACTTATTTTACTGGAGCGTCCATGAACTTTGCAAGTATCCTTGCATAACTAATTTCCACTGTAGCCATTTAAAACTCTCGGGTATCCAACTGAGGTTGCTTTGTGGAAGACTTTGAAGGTATTAAACCACGTTGAGTTATATATTGAGTGTTCAATTCTGGTCCCTATTGCTCTTGGATTGACATAATCCTTGGTTTTTCTGTTCTTTATCTTTATTCCTGACCGATTTAGTCTCTTGATTTAATTTTTAAGCCTTTTTGTAAGCAATCATGAATAGAAACATGGGAATTATGGCGCTGAACATTTGGTTCAGAAATGTTTTGCTATGTGACATGAAATTTTTGACTTTGAATTTCATTGACTAAGGATCTTTAGTTTTGACCTGCTGCATCCTTTCCATTTGGTCGGGCAAGGAAATAATTAACAGTTTGTAGAGATTAACTGATTGCTGTTATAATCATCATCTGCTGCTGTGAAAGTACTTTACAGGCTGTTCAATGGATGCAAGAATGGCATATCTTGTACACTGTCCTTTAGTTGGTGGGGCCTCTGCATTGCAGCAGTTTAAAGCCACATGGTTTTCTGTAGAAACACTGTCCTCGTTATTTGTTTTATTTCTATCTGGGCAACCACTATATATGAACTCTTTGTCGATTGTCTTGTTTAATTATGTAAAACATTGACCCACATCTTGGCATCCATGAAAATTTGTTTTTTTCGTATCTCTTGGTAGCCTTAAAAACTTGTTCTCTTTAATCTTCCTGTCTTCTCCGAGGAGAATCTTGTGTTGTCAAGACTCAAGTCTTACTCGATTATGTACGGTCAGGTGCAAAGATGAAAATAAAGGAGAACGGTTTCCGTGCTTGGTAGGCCTCCTCTTCCTTTCCTCAAGTGTTAATATGGTTTGGGACCTGAATTCGGGGACGCTGCTGAAGCTCCATTACGTGTGATTACAGGTTCAAATTCTCGACATCCACCCTAAAGTAATTTGATAGCTCAGGAAGGAGCTTGTGCATGGTAGAATGGAGACATCGATGGCACTACAAGTGACTGATCATCTTATTTTTGGTGGTTTACATGGAACCGTAGAAGCGTAAAGACCTGCACGGTGCACAGCGATCTTAAAGTAAGTAATTTTCACTTCATATGTGAATATCCTGTGTTTGAACTCAGTTCCATTGTAGGCATATTAACCGAGCTGAAAAGGGTTACCTGTAAGTTATATCCCAAGATAGCCTAATCTCTAGACTTGGAAAAGATGAGCATGTGGAGGAAAGCTTTGTGAATTTACGACACCGGTTCAACCAAGCACTGCGAAGGATGCTTATTCAACTGTCTGTTTTTGGATGCCACGTGCGGAAAGCTGCTGCTTGCAATTCCATCCGTAAGTTCTGATGTATATCTCGGTGTTCTGACATGAATTCATCATATGATAACAAGGTATTGGACAAAGGGCACGACATTCCTTCAGGATGTTTGATTGCATAAACTAAATAAATAATTGAATCTTGTTCCAGCACACAAGTTGTCTTCACCTTCGGTTTATTCAATTGCTTTCTTGTTCTCCCTCCGAGCTTCCTTGCTTGTGGCCATGCCTTGGTGGACTAGGTGGCAGCCAACTTGGGCCAAGTGCCATGTTCATGCATCAATGTGGATATAGCAGATCCTGGTGGGGTCTATT
>Ga0325411_1005100_pt1 | contig 14598 bp, 11 predicted proteins | sample PopdelMetagenome_13_FD_206181 | JGI IMG/M metagenome (GOLD analysis project Ga0325411, IMG submission 206181) | Populus deltoides microbial communities from Bellville, Georgia, United States - Xylem-PdIQD-R4 | ecosystem: Host-associated > Plants > Phyllosphere > Stem > Wood/Secondary xylem... | reverse complement strand
CTGATACATATTAATTGTGTTCTTAAACATTGAAACAACAGTCATTTGTTTTCACTGTTCTTAATACTTTGGAAAATTTATTAAGTTCTTTTAAATATACTAAAAAGGGTGTATTTTTTAGATGGATTTAGTTTCGGTTTATGTTGGCTCAAAAATATTTTTATATTGTCAAACGAAAGAAATCAAGTTAGTTTTCACTTTTCAGTTCTCCCTCGTAGAAAAATCGCTCGCTCCAGTAATAAAGAAACGTTTTTGGACAAAACGCCGAAGACGACTGTAATAAATAGAAGGAAGAAACGCAGACGAAGTGGAGTGAGCACAGCCAGTTTAAAACAAGTCTCTCCTGCGGCTCTCCTCTTCTTCACAGAAATGGTAAAAGCGCCAACAATTCTCTTTTCGTTTTTTTAAATCAAGTCAAACTGTTAAGCATTTTTTTTTGTTTAATGGCAGGATTACTTGAAGACGGTAATCCCTTCACAGCTCGTCTCCGACCGAGGATCCAATTTAGTAGTCATCAATCCAGGTACTCACTTCACATTAGAACCCTAGAAAATCAAATCATCATCCATTATAGCAAGTAAATATAACCGATTTTTAATTTTGTTAATTGTAATTGGTTTAGGCTCTGCAAATATCCGAATAGGATTAGCTACACAAGATGCACCGTTAAATATTCCTCACTGCATTGCTCGTTATACTAATCAAATTCCCAAATTCAAAGTCCAAGATCAGGTCAGTTCTTACTTACCACTTTTCTACCTTTTTACAGCTTTACTTTGTTTTGTTGTTAAATTTTTTTCGCTTTTAGATGCTGAATTCGCAGATTACAACAGTACAGCACATGGAACGCGAGAAGGCATATGATATAGTGAGTTAACTCCGTGCTATTCGCATTTTTTGTCTCTACGTTTGCCGAGGAACAGTGTAAGACTTGATTTTTTTTTTCCTTCCTTTTTTCTTGAAGATAGCATCGTTATTGAAAATACCTTTTCTGGATGAAGAGGTTGCCAACAATTCTTTCCCACGCAAGGTACCTACTACCAATCCATTCAGCCTAATTTAGTCTCTGTCATGGTGGTCTGTAGATCAATATCGGTTTTCTGGTGTTATTATTCTTATAATCTCCACTTTGGAAGAATTGCTGCTACTCTATTAACTGGTTTAGAAGGCTTTGACAACTGTGGCACTGTCTCTGGAGTTCCCTTTTCGCAATCCTGCTTTTTTGTGGTTATATATGTGATTCTTAGGGTTTCAACGGGAGTTTTCAAAAATTTTGAATTTTTTTTTGCTTCAAATTAAATTGTTTTTGGTGTTTTTCGATCATTTTGATGTGTTGTTGTCAAAAATAAATTTAAAAAAATAAAAAAATATTATTTTGAGAAAAACATTTGGAAAAGCAACAGTTATCACTATCCCAAACACCCTATTAAAGTGAGTATAAAATATATAGTTTAGAGGGCAAGGGGCTATAGACATGCAGCTCAGTTAATGGTTAGAAATTGCTTATGGAATTATACCAATCAACTCATACTGCAGATAGGACGTGCTGATGGATACAATCCACAGAGTGGCAGGGGTGTGGCTTTCCAATGGGCTAATGTATATGAGCAGGACACTAATTCCTCTTTGGCTTTAGGTAATAGAATGAATGTTGTTCTCTCTAATATGCATGGTAGTTACGATAAACTGAATTACTTTTTGTACTAGTTATGATGTTTCCATCTTTAAAACTTTCGAAACCTTTTGATGGGCATCTTGTTTGACCTGGAAAGTGTATGACATACCATCTCTAATTACTTCAGAAGTCATGATGGAATCTTGGTACAGTTTACCATTATTGCTCATTTAATATTATTGGGTCATGTTTGAAGGTTTGTATATTATTAATTACATTTGACTTGGATTAATTTAGCACTGGTGGGGCCAGATTACATGAAGATGGAGTCTGTTATCTTTAAATATATGCTATGAAAAAAATGGTACCATGGCAATGAAAAATCCAGAATCTGATGTTTCAAAGGGCCAGATGTAACATTTTCATTTTGGGGTGGCCATCAAATGGGAACTTATTTGGTAGCCCCCCACCCCCAATTCATCCATGCCAATGGTTTACCATCCCTATGCAGGGTCAAAAGACTACGTCAAATTTTTTTTGGATGGATAGTAGATTTTATTGATGGATTATTTTATTTTGCTTGTGGTTTTGACTTCAGATAAGAGATCCTTGGCACATTTCATAGTGATTCCTTTGCATAGGTTGCTCTTGATTGATAGACTGCATTTTTATGGTGTTGTCTGTGCTTATTGTCTGGCATTAAATAATATATGTTGGCTGTGTGATCTTTATGGTTACACTGTTTTTTAAATATAAAGCTTGAAGGATCAATTACTTTCTCATTCAAGTGATGGTTCTTATTTACCTGTTGTATTTTTTGTATTCTGAGTTTCTGACTACTCTTGATTTTTGTGCCACATCTGATAAAAAATAAGTTCTCAGGCATTAAGGCTTTTAGCTTTCCTATTAATTAGTTTCAAGTGAATTTGTGCAGGATCATCAAAAAATGAAGGTATGAGTGGCGAGTATGTGAAGAAACATGAAGGCACTGATGCTGAGGGGATTAGTTCAGGGGAACGCAAATTCCGAGGACACATTTTTGGTGAAGAAGCGCTTAGAATCTCCTCAACAGAGCCATACTGCTTAAGCCGTCCTATTCGCAGAGGTCATTTCAACATTTCACAACATTATCCTTTGCAGCAGGTTTCGTCCTTGCATTAATTATCTTACAAACATGATTTCATTTGTATGTGCCCTTTTCAGCTGAAGGAGAAAAACAATACCGCTTTTCCTCTTTGGAAAGTGCTATTATGTACTGCAACCTTGTGTGTCTGTTGTTGATGTGGACCAAGCTTAACATTGTTGCATTATTTTCCAACAGTTTAGCATATCCATAATATAAGAAACCATGCTCTAGTTATTTACTGGTATTTTCTTATTTTCTATTGCTTAGGTGCTTGAGGACATACATGCTATTTGGGATTGGATATTGATAGAGAAACTGCATATCCCTCACTCGGAAAGAAACATGTATTCTGCGATCCTTGTTTTGCCAGAAACATTTGATAATCGCGGTAATGATATTTTGGTAGTTTTTTTTTATATAGCTTATGATAACTTCAGATGGAAAAATCTAGTCGTTATTCTCACGTTGGTCCCATGGATGAAATGAAACATGTTAACAATGTGCTACTATGAATGATCAGCCATGGTTGAAGCAAGACCCTATCATATGTTTGTTAATCAAATTAGTGTTGATGTAGCCCTACTCTATCAAGAGTCCAGGTAGCATGGCTAGTTGAATAATGTTTTTAAATCACCCCAAACTCCAAGGTAAAAGAACAGTTTAGACTCTAAAGTAAGCTCATTTCATAAAGTGCTGTCAAAGTGCATAAAGCTGTAGGCATTAATTTTCTTTTTTTCATTTTCCTTGAAAATTTTATCAGGACACAAACTATGACCTTGTCACCATGCTTTTCAAAGTATCAGTTAGTCAATCACTCATATTCACTGCTTTGGGGTTCTTTGTGAAGTTGCACCACGTGCTAACTTTTGGGTGGAGTTTGGTACGAGGTTAAAAAATGAGGGTGAGTTATTACAAGAGTAATAAGGGTGTAAAATTTAGTTTTAAGAAGTTTTGGTATGTTTATGAATTGAAGGTGAATTGCTAGTGGAAAAAGAGAGAAATTAAATTATTAGTAATGACTGGTGAGAGAGACATAAAAAATTATTAGGTGTGTATTTTGAGCCAAAAGGCACAAGAGAGAGTAAAAACCAAATAATATTGCTTGGAGGGCAAAATATACCTTCCAAAAACACCAATTTGGGGGTACTTAGCATCCCCTCAATAATTAAATCCCTTCCAAAAATTGAATCAAGCATGCTTAAATGGCACAGGGGTAATTCTTGACTCCCATTACCATTTTAGCAAACATACCCTTAAGGTAATAGGTGATTTTACTGAATTGTATTTATTTCTTTTGGGAATAGTTGATTCACATTTAAAATTGTGCACTTTACTTTTATTAGGCATGTGCTTGCATATTTCTGCAATATGCCTGGGGCTAGTGAGCCCCTTTGCATTCGTGTTTGCCTGGGCTGTTAATATCACTGGTTTGAAGTCTATTTCAGATGTTCTGTCATTTTGTTGTGCTAGTGTAGCCAAAATGCGAGTTTCCTTTATTTTCATGCACTTAAAAATTGTCATGTTTTCTTGGCCTGGATCTGCTTTTCCCTACTCTCTTTTTTTCACTGCCCATTCTATGGCCAATTAGTGCAACTGGGTCAATGCAAAAAAGAAAACATTTGGAAGCTCTACCTTGCATACCTGGTTTTTCTCAGCTCCTTTCCTTCTACGACACACTGGTCTTGATTTCTTTCTTTTTTTCCTTTTCCTTTTCCTTTTCTTTTTCTGTTTGTCCTATTGGTGCATTAACTGCTTCATGGATGCTTATGCTTCTCCAGTTCTCCTATAAGGTCACATCTTCACATTTGGTTTAGCAGGGAATAGAACTTGGATAACTCTAGTAATGTCCTGTTGTTACATGTCATGAACAGAAATAAAGGAAATGCTGTCTATAGCATTACGAGACTTGCGCTTTAGCTCTGCAGTAGTACACCAGGTCAGAGACTTATTTTGTTTTTTTTTGAAAAAAATAATTTTACCTGGTGATATTTTAATATATGATTCCAGCATCAGATTGTAGTTTGTGGTGGCGAAGCTTGATATACATCAATCAATTTATTGTTCATATGTTGTTTGAATGTTGGAGTTGGAGACGTTTATGCTAGGCACAGTAGAAATTGTTTTCGAAGGGGATTCTATTGGCGTGGATAGATCTGTAACAATGAAGTAGTGTGGCGTAAGGAAGGTTTGGAGGTCATAGATGAGTGAGAAAGATTTTGGTTCTTTTCTATTTTGGTTTCAGAAAAATATTTCCCCCCTTATTTTTTGTGCAACTGAAAATTGTAATTGCCAACTTTAAATTGCGACACTCTTCATAAAGTATTCCATTAATTTATATTTTTAACATTTGATATTCTCTTGTTTACAGGGTTAATGATAATTTGGTAAGGATGAAGGGATGTAAAGAATAAATTAAAACTGGAAGGGGGTCATTTTAATTCGGTTATCATTGGAGGACATTCTGTCTGTCCAATTAAAATTTTGTTTCCTTCAGGTTCTGATTTGAAAATATTTGTTAATTACCCTACTTGATTACTTCAATTTAAGGCATTGCCAAACATACTCATCAACAAATATACTCAATATCTCAAACATGTGAATTTACTTGACTACTTTCATACTTAGTTGATTGTTGACTAAAATTTGGATAAATTGCTATAATTTATAGTTGAAAAGAAAATCAATGATATCAATTTAAGATCTAGGTCATATTTCAGCATCCAACTTCTTACTTCAGACCCACCATGCCAGTGCCTTTACCTACCATTCTTTTAGCTTGGTTTACATATCTATTGTTTTTTTTCCAGTTTCAATCATTTCCTCGTTATTTTGAAAGCAGCAAATTAAACTGTGCGTTCTGTTTGAGATGGTGCAATAAAGAGCACTTACAATTTCGTTAAATTTGTTGGTTGCTACCGGTAGTCTTCTTTATTGATTTGCTTTTCCACATTGACACTGTTATGGTATACACTCCTATATGATGATTTATTCTGAAATGATTGTTGCAGGAAGGTCTTGCTGCAGTTTTTGGGAATGGGTTATCGACAGCATGCATTGTTAATATGGGTGCTCAGGTGACATCTGTTGTTTGTGTTGAGGTAACTGCAATTTTATTCTTAAATTTAGCTTCATAAACATCCAGGCTATGCTGTCCAAATATACCCCGTTTGCTCAATGGTTCGCTGGTCAATTACACTGCTGCCCTCTGTTAGAAGGGAGACTGCAGTTTTGAACTCCCATTGGGGTGGGCGCAATGAAGGGAATACTTTCTCAATGATCAAGGGAAAAAAAATGCTTTATTGTCAACACAGTAGTGAGTTTGGGTGATGAAAAATCTCCTGTGTAAATATAAACAAAAAATGTTTTGAATTCAAATATTTTCTTTTGTTACTATTTTTACCACTATAAAGAACATTTTGGACTCTGTTGCCACCACCCCATCGGAGTCATCATGCCACCCAAACTATTATGAGGTGTTGCTACTCTCTATACCTTTCTCACCTTCTTCGAATCAACATTGGCTCCCTGGTTGCTCTACTATTGATTTGCCTCATTCAGTATTTTACTGGTTTTAGAATCACCAATTATTCCATCTTTATCTTAAAAACTTCTGATGCCACCTTGACCACTTCAGTATCTTTGTTGCTTCTTCAAGCATTGTCATTGCACCTCCATGTTGCTCTCATCCCACTTGAAGTACTTGTCTTTTTTGGTGTGTAGTTGCAAGGAAGCAAATAACTGCTTGTCATGTGGCTTTGCCCCTCCTCCCCTAAACTGAGATTCTTTTTCATTCTTTTTAGTTTTACCTAACAGTGTCATTTGGTCAATGCTTACAATGTTATATCAAGGCCATGTCACTGTGATAACTAACTACTTTCAACTTGGGTTTTCAGGATGGTGTGGCTCTACCTAGTACAGAAAAGACTTTGCCTTTTGGTGGAGAGGTGTGGATTTTGGTTTCATCCTTCAGCTCACTACTGAACACTGAACTTGTTAAAAGCTTCAGTCAGTGAATATCTCTTACTTGAGTTTGTGTGATGTACATGCATACTTAATGTCCCTTAAGCTGTCCTGACAAGTCTAGCTTTCGGCTTCATATATTATACAATGCGCATTTGTTGTTGTTGGCTGAACTTTTTTCTATTTTTTTTTTTACAGAAGATAAAACTGACCTTCTGATTGAGAACCCTTGTGATGAAATAACTTGTGGGATAATCAGCATGACCAGATTTTAAGCTACCCATGCCAGGGTTAAAAGCTGCATTAGGGTGTGTTCAGGGATTGATGTCTAAAAACCATGGTTGCCAAACATCCACTTGGGATTCCAAATTTTCTTTCTAGCTTGCCACACTTTAAGTTACCAACATCTGGATGGGATTCCAGGCGTGCTTTTTATCTCAAACTGGCTTTTTGTCAACTCTACCACAATCCCAAAAGACATACCTAGTAAGGGGGATTTTAGATTGGGAGAGTGGTAACTATGAGGCCACCTTAATGATGCATACTTTTCTGCAATCTGCTGCAACTTCAATGATCAGCATAACTTGTTCCACTTTAATTTTTAGTTGAAATCTACCAATTCTGATGATCTTAGGTTTCCTTATGCTCTCTTCATTTTCCACGCCATTGTTCCTGCCAGCAGGGTGATGGTTACTTGCTTCAGGGTCTTTCCAAAAAATGATATTACCATCCCATGGTGATGTAAACGTTAACTCTAGGGGAAAAAAGAAGAAGAGACAAGGATGATGATATCCTTATGGAACACAAATGGGTGATTTAGTATTTATCCTCTCTCATACCTTCAATGTTGAGAGCCAATTAAAAAGCAGGGCACATGTTTAGATTGTGTTGGTCATCCTTCATGTCTTATGCTTTCTGACTCGGTATTTCTAGTTTCTTGGTTTTAGGGAAATTTCATATAACAAAATCCAAATGCACTCTGGGACAACCTGCATCAACGTGATGCTTGAATGATTATCCTTTGAACTGATGGTGTTTTAAATGTCACTTGCTGTTTAGCTTCTGTAAATACTATATGTAGAATATATCCGCCTCATATTCTAGTCAAAGTTTATTTCATTGTGAATCAACTTTTCATCAGGATATATCAAGATGCCTTCTGTGGACTCAGAGGCATCATCAGACATGGCCCCAAGTTCGGACTGACATGTTGACAAAGCCTATAGATTTGTTGATGCTTAACCGACTTAAAGAGTCCTATTGTAAAATAAAGGTCAGTTTATTATCTGTAATTTTTCAGTTTATTGTCATGCATCAGCTACGCTGCCGGTTTCTTCCATTATTTTAGCACACAAGTTTGCTTACGCTTATTACAGAATCAGATTCGAGCTGATTTGTAAAGTCAGTCTCTGGTGGTGATTGATTTCATTCTTGAATAAACCATGTTTTATATGTCATTTGTTACACCAAGGAATTTTGTCGGAGTTTTTTACACTTTAACTACAGAAAAAGGAAAATCAAAATCCTGATAATGATCTGTTATCTAGTTCCAAGAAACCTGTAACCATCTGGATCTTCAAAGTCGATATTTTTCACTCAAGTCTATTGCATAATTTTGTTGATCATCTTAAAATTCCATGAGAACTTAAGATTTCAGACATGAATGATGATTACATACCTCTATATTATGCCTTTCTTTTCAGGTTTATATGTAGAGCTCATGTTCCTATTTAACATGCTTGATTTTCCTTGAATTATATGCTGTTGACAATCACTGATGTTATATTTCTTGATGGACAGAAGTCCAACTGTGAAATAATTTTGTTGGTTGTACCTTTTTTCTGCTAAAATAGTTTTACTGATGCTTCTTTTAATAGCATCCTCAATCATGTACTTCTTTGAAAATTTTGTGTACAATATCATCTGGTATTTAGTTTCCTTTGGTAGTTTGCTATTACTTCTGTTCTATTCAGCATGCATGAGCTGCCAAACACAGTCCTGGGAGGACTGATCCCCTAACCTTAGTTTATTATAAACCGAATCAGACACTCTTAAGACTTCAAAAGTGTTCCAGATACCCCGTCAATAAGGCATTGCTACTGTAAGACTTTCTTTTTTTAATCATTTTGTTGCCTCTGCAATTTACTTCCCTGTGTACAGGAGGGGGAGCTTGATGCTGTTACTGTAGTTCATTCTTATGAGGATGGCATGCCTGCTGGATCTCACAAAACTCGACTAACTGCTCTTAATGTATGTCTTCTATTGTCAAAATTTTCTGAGATCCATCCTCTTCCTTAAGGATGTCTAGCTGAATAAAGTTATAATCTTGATTATTCTCGTGAACAGGTGCCTCCCATGGGTCTGTTCTACCCCACACTTTTGGTTCCAGATATATATCCTCCACCACCTCGTTCGTGGTAGGATATATTTCAAGTTCTCTTGTTTTGCACTAGCTGTCCTACCTTGCCTGATTTAAACAATTGCGCTGAATTACTGGTTTTTTCTGACCATGACACTGAGCATCATCAGGTTCCATGACTATGAGAATATGCTCGAAGATACATTGCATTTAGAATATCCGAGAAGGCCTGACATGTCAGATGGTTTATTTCCTGGCATTAATGTTGGATATCCTATGTGGGAGAGCTATCCGATTTTTCCTTCTAAGCCTAAGAAAGAAGAGAAGATTGGCCTTGCTGAAGCTATCACTAGTAGTATTCTTTCAACTGGTAAGATTCATGTACAATTATTATACTTGCCTTAATTGAACTGTAATTTGATATTAACATAACTTGGTGCTCTATGGACAGGTCGTATAGACCTCCAAAGAAAGTTGTTTTGCAGTATACAATTGGTGAGTTTTGGCAGCAAGATTTACTGTATGAGATAGTACTCTTTATTTCTTGTTGCCTGGATGATTGACATAGTTTTTCCCTCTGTTGTCGTCTAGATTGGTGGAGAGGCTTTGACAGCTGGTTTTATTCCTGCTGTGGAGGAAAGGTTGGTTCCTTTTTTATTTTAATAGTAAAGCACATAATTTTGCCGTTGCTCCCATGAGTACAATCCTTGTCTGTTATGATGAACTCTGTTTAAGATGCTTTCAAGTATGTGCAATATATTTAGTTAGCAATTGGAAAACCATAAAACAGCCATCAATGGATCATGATCTGGTGCGGGAAGACACCAGTTCAAACCTGTATTTTTTACAATCTTTCTCAGGCAAAGTTAAGGCACTTGTCAGATAAAAAGAAATAGTACTGAACCAACTTGACTCTTCTTTTCAAGGGGATGGATTATTTACCATCCCACTTATACCTGTCAACGTTCTTCTCAAGAGAGGAAGACTTTCAGCATTTCAGTTCAGAGAATATACTAACTCAACCAGGTGGATGAAGCTCTCGCTTCATTGTTCAAGAGGATCGCCTCACCTCCAACCTTTTCAGTCCTTGTCTGTTATGAGTCTTCTGACCATCTCAACCCAACTTAACTAAGACTTCAATCTCAAACTAGTTGGTGTCAGCTGCATGGATCTGTCTTCTCCATTTAATTACAGAAATTTAGTAGAATACAAAAATATGTACCAAGTCAAGTGCTGAAGCTTTAGAATGTGCTTGTTTCGAAAAAGTTTCAATGAGGAGTCAATTAAATTCTGCTTAATTACAGCATTGTTTCAGTTCCTATAAAATGATGGTAGCTTCTTGATAATTTTATCTACTCAATTCATGTTAATCTTTCTTGTTGCAGAGTTTTACATGCAATTCCCTCAAATGAAGCAATTGATACTGTTGAGGTTAGCTTACAAATATATTTTCTTCATGTTTATGACTAGTCTTTTCTGTCTTTGATTTCCTTGTTCATATCTATATTATATAATTATATACTTAAAATATCATGGCCTTTACTAGATGAAGAATTCATCAGATAACAATAGTGAATTATTTATTTAGTTGTCTTACAAGTATGACAATGTCCTGCTTAGAGTCTTGTTCTACTTATTAACTAGTCGGTGACCCATGCGCCTTTTTTATTTAGTTTTTATTATGATTATTATTTTTACAATATTGTTCAAATCGGAGGAAATACTCTTGAGAATTTTACCACTGACATCACTGGGGACTACATCAAAAGAGGTTGTTGTGTTTGCTATCGATGAAGTCTTTAATTTGACATGTCTTTTTATATACGATAACTAATATTAAACTTCAAGCGGAACTGGCCATCATTGCTTATTGTATCATTTGATGAATTTAAATATGAAATAGAAATTGTTTCACATATTTACCCTTTCAAACATACTAGTTCGACATAATTAATTATTTATAGTTATTTATTAAAAAAAATTTAAAAATGAAATGAAAACTCTTGATGCTTATTTGATTTAAATTCTTAATTATTTTCAAGTTTTGAAAACTATAATATAAAATGCATGATTATATATTGCATCAATTGATGAATCTAAATCCTGAATAGAAATTAATTCACAAACTTGTTCACACATCTACCCGCCTAAACATATTTATTCAACATAATTAAAAATATTTATAGAATTATTGAATATTAAAAATCATATCTTACAATAAAATTAAAATTCTCGATTTGAATTTTTAATTACTCCTTTTAAAAGCAAAATATAAATTGTATGACTTGATTTCTTTTTTCTTTATAAGAAAGGACTCGATTAAAAATTAATAAGGGTGTAAATGATATATAATTCAAATCTTATACCATTGTAAACTTTTAAATAACTTAGAGACAATTACTTCTTTTTGTTTGCTCTTAAACCTCAAATAAAATCAATTGAATTAATGATTCAAAGTTTTAAGATTACAACTAGTTATTTGACCCGTGCTTCGCCGCGGGTCGGATAATTTTTTTTGGCAAAAAAAATACAATCTTTTCAAATGTTTTTTTTTTAATGAAATTCTAATTATAAATCAAAACGGCTATACATGCATTCAACTCACCTTTATTTGTGTCGATAAATACAAAAACAAAGTGTTAATGTGTCTATTCAACTCGCCTCGCTGCAGGTCGAATAATTTTTTTTCTAACAATTTTTTTTCTAACGCAAAAGAATTAATGTGTAGGTGTTATTAGCGTGTTTTTTGATATAGAATAAAAAATATAACCATAAATAAAAAAATCAATGGTTACATATAATAAAATATAGTAAAGATTATATGCGTTAGTAAAAACATGTAAGATTTCAAGCTAATTTTTTATATAGCAGAAAGGAACAATGTTGCAATTGCTACAGTGAAACATCATTTCTTTAATCTTTGTATAATAATTGTTTTCAAAACAAATAAAAAAATTACAAAAGAATAAAGATAAAAATAAAAAGAATGGTATGAACAGGTTAAGTGTAGAGAAATAAATATTCAAAGCAAATAATATTTTTTTTTTCAAAAAAGAAAGTGTAAAGAAAAAAAAAGGAAAACGAAAAAAATATTGCAAAAAAATGAAGAAAAAAAATGGTGATAAATAGGTCAAGTGTAAAATGATAAAAATGCTTAATATAAAGAGAAAATATATAAGAAAAACTTGTTTTCTAAAAAAAATAACCCTAAATATTATAATTTTGCCACCGCTACAGCATCATTATAGTAAAAACAATTGATAAAATTTACAATTATGTCATTTGTACATGAAACCATCATTTCCTTTTAGTATATTTATAATTTATCATCTTTTCTTTCTTCAAACTTGGTGCCTATTTTTTTTTTTAATTCTTTTCTTTCTTATGTTCACATGTGGTAAGAGTGACCGTTTATGTTTTAACTTTTTTTAAATGGATGGTGAAATATTATTGGTTAGCATTTGAGTCTACTAACACGTAAGCAAACTACGTGTCTTAATTATTCTATAACTCATTGTCTTATGCTCAAAATACATTTTATATTATATTTATTCAATCCAAAAATTTGTACTCATCAATTGATATTGGTTTAGATGAATTAAGAAACAGGAAAATTATTGTAATTGTAAGAAAAAAAATATTTTAGGATATGTGCATCTTATATATTCAATATTTCCAATCCATATTCAATTTAAAGAAATATTGCAAAATTATATTACATGATTTCATAATTTTGTTAGCAAGTGGTTTAATTGAAAAACAATAAGGATGTAAATCAAATATTATATTGTTATAAACTTTTAAATAATTTAAGGGGTTTTGATAAGGATTGTTATAGTATGGAGACAATTTCCTTGCCTCTTTTTTCTAGTTTTACTTCATAAAGAATATTCAATATACCACTTAAATTAAAGCTTATAACTTGAATTTTTAATTGGTTTAAATGCAAATAATAAAAAAACAACAACTATATTGTAAGGAATCTTGATCTAAAGTTTTTTATTTAAAAAATCTCTAATTCTCTCTCCTCGAAGCTTCATTAATGTGTTATATAGACATATTACGTAAGGCATAAGGGACTCATCTTATTTTATAATTTTCACATGGGGTATTATATGATTAGTTAATAACTGATTCCCTTGCATGCATGACAATGAAATTTCAGCATGGTGAATTGTTATGTTTTACTATTATATATAGATAGATTGCTGTTTCAGATCTTGATATTATCCAACTTTCATGGTTATTAAATAGGTTCTACAGTCGAGAACAAATCCAACTTTTGTGTCTTGGAAAGGCGGAGCAGTAAGTCAACTATTCACTATTGTATTTTTTCTTTCTCCTTCATGCTTGTGGTTGGTTTTATGTGTGGTCAAATTTGAATTATATCAATTTTAGTGAGAATATTGATAACTTGATTTATTCCTTGGTGTCATTTGCACAAATTGTTATTCGCAGATCCTTGGAGTTCTTGATTTTGGTCGTGATGCTTGGATTTATAGGGAGGACTGGATTCGCAATGGGATCCACGTTCAAAGTGGCAGAAAATACAAGGACTCGTACTATCTTCAAGCTCAAGCAACATGCTATATAAATTCTTAGAAGGTGACAGGAAGTGTGCTCTGATTTAGAGCTAGCAACTTCTGCTGAAACAAATTCTAATTTGATGAGAGCATTTAAAGTTTCCGAGCTCGCACTGTTGAGTTATTTTTTTTTATTTTTTTTGTGGGAGGCGCAGAAATGATAATTGAGAAGGCCTTTTATTTTAAGAAGGTTGGACACATCTATGTGTGCAGATGTTAGTGCCAGTTGCGCTTTTCATTAGCATATGCTTGGGGTGCAGCATGAAAATTCTCAACTTAATTGAGGTTAGTTGCCAAAACACTATCTGCCGAGTGAAACTGCATTTTTTTCCCTCTCAGTTTTCCAAACGGCATGGCAGTTTTAGACTGGTAGAGTGGGGTTTTGTAGCAAATGACGTTAAAACTGATGGGTGTGCTCGGGGAGTTAGAAACTTAGAATGAGCCCCTTTCCAGTCCATGATCCTATTGAGCTTCTGACGCAGTTTTTGGGTCGATGATATTGGAACTTCGACGCTGTTGTGGGCTCGATGTAGACGATGCACTTCTAAAATTGTTTGGATAAAAAATGTGATCTCGGTTAAAGAACAAGCTAGCTCAGAAGAAACTCCTTTACTGTTGAATAAAAACTACTCGCTGAACACTCGTTTTTTAGCTATTGTATATTTTGTAAGATTTAGGAGTAAAAAAATCATCAATTCTGTTTTAGATTAAAATAATAAATTCTATGTAATTTAGAAGTAAAATACTAGCCGTGAGCCATGCATTGAGAACTCGAGATTCAAATAACTAATGAGAAAGAAACAGGAAATCCCGAAGGCCGAAGCTATTGGTAGTTGTAGGTCTCACCATCATAAAAATTGTTACATAGATGTACAAGCTGACAGCTGGAAAGCTCTGTTCCAAATGTAAAGCAGTCTACTTCATTGTCCGAACTGAACTGAACTCATATCTCATC
>Ga0325411_1005099_pt1 | contig 14599 bp, 14 predicted proteins | sample PopdelMetagenome_13_FD_206181 | JGI IMG/M metagenome (GOLD analysis project Ga0325411, IMG submission 206181) | Populus deltoides microbial communities from Bellville, Georgia, United States - Xylem-PdIQD-R4 | ecosystem: Host-associated > Plants > Phyllosphere > Stem > Wood/Secondary xylem... | reverse complement strand
CAAAGAATGAATATCAGAAGAAGCTTCTTTGAAGTTACTTAATTGGCTTTGCATAGAGCCCATTTCCTCAGGAAATGAAGAAACCAATGCTTTGAATTCAGCAATCACATCTTTTCTTCCTAAAATAGAGAGTACTTATCAGGCTTCGAGCACAAAACTAGAGGGGAGAAGCAGCATGAATTACAAGTCACACAAAAGCATCAAGCAGTAAGGCACCTGGTTCTCTTGATGACTCTTCCAGATTAGTCTCAATTATGTTTCTTTCATTAATCTGTTTCTGTATCTCCTTTCCTAAATCAGCAACTCTAGAATCCACAACCGCAGTAGATCTTCGACAAACATCAACTAGATCATTTTTCATATTTAATTCCCTTTCCTTCCAGACAAGGTTATCCTTCTCAACCTGTAATTTCCAGGTACAAAATATTGTCAGCATCAGAAACTAATCCATGCAAAATACATTTACAGACTCGGGCATAAATGAAACTACCGACCAGTTACAACCTGTAGTTTCTCAAATAAGGCACGATAATGGAGAACCATTGATTTTGATTTCTCTAGTTGATCTCTCAGCAAAAGGTAGGCTTGAGATGAAGAAATAACCTTCACATTCTTCAATGAGTGCTGTAAACCCAAATAATTTCATTCCACTTCTATTAGCACATAAATACAGCTGCATTTCATTCTATTTATAATATCGAATAAGTGAATCTGCATTTAAGACCCCCCAAAAAAAAAACACAAACAACTACTAACCTGCAAATTGGATAGCTTCTGTAATATTATTAACCTTTCTTCATGAAGATCTTTTAGTTCTAGTAGTCGAGAGGAAGCTTGGTCCTATGAAACTCAAATTAATTAACATGCCTATCTCTTCCAGTTCAAGAAATTCCCAAGAAGGAATCCAATAAAATAAAAGTTAACAACTCACTAAAAGCTCTTTGACAGCAGACTCCATTTCTTGAAGATCCTTTTGTTTATCCCTGACCTGATCACCAGCAGCATGCTTGCTTCCCAAGTTTAAGACAGGGAAGAATGCCCCTTTAGTTGCATTTCTCTCCGCTTTAAGTGTTGCCAATTTACAGTTGCTGTCATTTAATTCTGCAACTGTGGTCTCCAATTCACCTATGGAAAACAAGCAGATGTGCAACAGTCACACTTACAAAAGCATATCAGTCAATGATGATTAATTTTTCAAGCAAAAAGAATGGATAGAATAATGCAGTGTGTAGTTTGCTCAGTCATACACCTACTCTTGCAAAACCAAATTATTTTCTCCAGATTTTCCAAACACTAGATGAATGGCTGAAAAGATCTTATCAAAGAATAATAGCATAAAACTCATTCCATTGTTGTGACAATAACAAATCAAAATTAGTAAATAACTGTAGAGAGTGAGAACGGCTATCCAAACATGCCAAACCTTAAGACCAAGTACACGTGATGTGTATTTAAATGTGATATAGTGTGCTAGTGAACATATACAGTTAAACAAGACTGTTTAAAAAAAAGGACATGTACCTATGCATGTATCATAAACAGGATATGCTACGTTAATTTGACTAAAGGAGGAGGGGCCCTCAGATGATCACTAAATGTTACCTTTTAGATGCTTAAGCGCAGCTTTATTTTTTGCATCACTGTCTCGATGGTTCTGCAACTCCCTTGCCAGTGATTTGTGCTTCAAATGAAGGTCACTTAGCCCTAACCTCAAGTTCTTAAGTTCTGTCTCCAATTCATTAGATATCGTTTCCCTACAAGCATCTAGCAAAGGAGAAACATACATAGGAACTGAGAAAACTCTGAAGGAAGTAGCCCAAGACAAATATAACACAGACACCTGTGACAATATACTCCTACCATCTTCTGTAAGCTGTTTCAAAACTGCTACACGTAATCCATCCTTCAGATACCAAAGGCCATTGATTGTAGCCACTAAATTATGTACAATGCTTTTATTCTTTTCAAAGGCAGTTTCTCTATCCACTTCCATCTGATCAGGGCAGTTACTTGCAGAGGAACTTTCAGTTGCACCAGTTTCCATAAGTCTGCTAAGAAATGCATCCTTGAGAGAAGATGAACCCCCGTCTGAAAGGAAATTTAATAATACCCTATTAGAAAATGGCCTTGCTTTTATATATATATATACAAAACAAAACTATTGATAATTTTTAATCATCATAAAAACACCGGTTATCAAATTTGTGTCCACTCTAAAAGCACACATGTATCGAATCTACAAACACTGGAGCCAACTTTTTCCTAGCTGCTCACTTTGAACTGCATAAAATGCCGCACACATTGCTAAAATACCCTCCCCCCAAATACACACACATATGATTCTGAAACCTGCCCACACAAATGACCGTGCAAGCCTACGCACACATGCATAGTTCCAAAAGCCACACACACGCCAACCTACCAACCGCAACACATGAATTTCCCAAAATATTTTTGAAATTTAAACCAACTTCCAAGACAATTGGCATCTCATGGATGTTATAAGCATTAAAATTGTAAGATAATAATTTGCAAAGGAGAGGTAAAACTACTCAAAAACGTTTCCTTGCTGTAATCAAACAAGCAAATTAAGCATGCGTGCAAAGCCAGGAATCACCAAGTATGGCCTGTACAAGATAAAATTTCAGGAACTATATTATGTTGTGTGCCAATAGGTGGATTCTTATTCGCCTTGTACAGTTTTCTCCCATGTATATATATTAATTAGTCATAAATTGCTATCACAAGAAAGCACATGTTAGGAATGGATAGCAATGAATTCATGCTATCTAAGCAAGTGTTACCAGTAAATTGCCAAGGGGAAAAACTAAAAAACCAGAGAGAAGTAATACATTACAGGTTCCTCACCTCTCGTGATTGGTACATGTTTGACATCTTGCCCATTGATCCACTCTCTTGTGCGGTTGGAACATGTTTCCAAGTCAGTCACCAGCTATTGTTAAAAACAGTCAACGTTCCCACAATTACAATAAGGTACTTTGTGTAGATAACGCAGAAAAATATCTTATGCTTTAAATTCTCTAAACTAGTGTATAAAAGGAAAGGTAATATGAAGAACAAAAAAACCCAAGGAATTACCACTTCCCAAGACTTATTGACAGCCTTCAATGTGGAATTGTATGGTTTCTGTTTCTCGTTCTGTAGAGAGAACTTGTTTTCAAGTGCAGAATGCTCAACCTTCTGGGCCTCTAACTTCTGTTGAAGCTTTTGATTTTGGTATTGAAGAACAGCAGTATCAAGCTATATCATCAAAAGAAAATGTGAGGTCACAACAAACAAGCTACTGGTTGGTGACATTACAGTTTGGTACTTATCAGTGTTATCAAAGGCAAAAGGCGCCAAGCCTATAAAATGACTGAGGCGCTAGGCGCTCACCCAAATGAACCAAGGCAATAAGCTATAAATTTAAAATATATATATATATATATATTATATTATATAAATCTAAGATACATATCTTCCCACTTAAGATTAGAGATCATTAGAAAATCAAAAGAAAACATAAAATACCATAACATAGTCATATAAAGTTATATTTTTCACCCTTAAAACAAAATATGATAGTTTAAAGTAGTACGTAGCCAAATAGATTAAAAAGAAAAATTAAATATCATCATCATTATTCATTAATCTTCAAAAACATCTCCATCCATGCTTTCCTCTCCTTCACTTGAATCCTCCATATCCTCCATTTCATGATTATAATTGAAATCCTCATCTCTCAAACTATACTGCACTTGTTTAGAAAAAATTAAAGTATTAGTTGTACAGATGTGTTGTTCTTCGACTCCCACTGTTGAAAAAAAGAAAGTGTGGTTGGTGTTTCTCTTCTAAGTGTCTTTCATTGTCTGTTTGTCTCCCACTTTAATGATTTTTTCACCCTAATCATTGTTTTTTTTACAAAAAATACCCCCACGATGTTTCTTGTGGTGAATTAAAAAAATGGACAAACAGGTCAAAACATAAATCATTAAAAAAAAATCCAACAGAAAAGGAAAAACTTCAAGCAGGTGCTAGCCTTAGCGCCTTGCACCCACTCACAAGGTGCTCGCCTAGGCAGCGCCCCATTGAAATCCAACGCCTGAGGCTAATAAAAGCGCTGGGGCCTCGCCTCGCCTGGAACGCCTAGGCAAGCGCCTCAGCACCTCTTGACAGCACTGGTACTTATAGATATAGAAATTACTGAGTGCAGTACCATATAAAGCTTCTAAAACGCCAAGTTACCCAGTATTGGAAAATCTAAAATAGCAGCTAAACTGTTGCAGCCATCAAGCATCAGAGCTAGAGAATTACACATATAAATGATTCACAAGCAAAGAGAGAGAACACATTGCCTGGAAATGTATTTTTTACCATGAAAAATAGATTTTAGAGATAGACAGGTAGCAACCTCATTAGACTTAGATATCCATTCATTGAGTTACAATGATAGATGAGTAAATTACAAGAGACAAATTGTAGACAAGTTAAGCAATGCAAAAATTCAATGTATGAATATTCATTGAAGATCGTTAGCTTAAAAGTCATAGGCTATAAGAGTAGAACATTCAAGCAGATAAAACAATCCGACCTCATTTGTACACATCCCTGCAAAACTCTCATTTAATCACCATCATCTGATTTAACAAAACAAACACACATAATTATCCAAGTGATGCAGCCCATAACCCTACAAGTATATGACTTTTTTTACTGATAACCCGATAAACCCAGAGCATCAAGACCATCATATTCATAAAACAAAACAGAACCCGCACAAGATTCCTCAAAACCATTAAAAAAAAAGAAGCAATCAAATTGCGAAAAAGTTCAAACCTTTTTGTCCTCGGACAGATGCGATAACGGCTGCTTTTTAGCCATAGCAGCTGTTGGTGATGATATGGAGCTGAAGTGACGCCGTTTTCTGTCTGGCTCACCTGTACTCCCCATTGAAAAAAAATTGCAACAACAAAACAAAACTCCCTCCCCCAGCAACTTCACTCACATTAGCACACACACAAATTTCAATAAATCCTAATTCAAAACAAATCAAACACTAAATTTAACAATTAAATTTCTCGAAACCCTAATTCAAAACCGCCAAACAAGCTGTTTGGTTTTCTTTTTCACTAAAAAAACCCTAACCCTAATCAAAGAGTCTATAACTTACTGTGAAATTTGATTTCCTTTCTCAAACTGAGAATTAAAAGAACAAAAGAAGTTTAAATCCTTTTCTTTTTCTTTATTTTTCATTTCCTCTTCGGTCTCTGCTCGGGAGCGAGAGAGAGAGAGAGAGAGAGACGAGACGGTAGCTCGTTTGTTTGTTGTGAGTGATATTTTAGCATAAAGAGAGAGCGTGAAATTCCGTGACTCCTAGAAGGGTAATTTTGGGAATTAAATGCTACCGCTAGGAATCTGCGGTCTGCTGTGCCACGACGAGGTGAGAGAAGCAACATGATTGTCTGGAAAGTGATATTAATTATTTTTTAAAATATTATTTTATTTAAAAATATTTTAAAATAATATACTTTTATATTTTAAAATTTATTTTTAATATCAAGAATAATAAATAAAATAAAAATATACAAAACTTCGTTGAAATGCGGACTTGCTTTCCAATTTTTACCATTTAATAGCAATGATTTATTATTATCATTTTTATTTAATTTAATTTTTATTAATATCATCACTTATTTCACTCTTTCTACTCTCCGATGAGTAGTATTTTTTTTCAATGTAAGTGAGTTATACTTGATTGATTGAAATTTAATGAAAACACACTACGCAAATAACGGGTTTTCGCTTAAAGTGAATGCTTGAATATGATTGGTGGAAAGGGGTAAAGAATTTTGAGGCTCGGGTATCTTGAGACCTCGCAATGTTGGGCTTCTTTTAGTTTTTGCTTCACATAGATTGTTTACGGTACTAAATTAATTTTAAATCAAATTAATTAATAGATTTCTAAGTTAGCTTATTTTGTTTAATTGATAGATCCATCGAGCATGCATGCACACACGCTCACATTCACGAGGCGACTTTACACGTGCATCCTAAATAAAATGTATTGTTACCAAATGGAGGATACACTGCAGCAAACCTTTCGTCACTGAATATAATTTGCATGCAACTCGACGAGAGTTGGCTCAACTAATCCAGCTCGAGCTCTCGAGGTTCATCAGTTTCAAGTGGTCGAAGAGCGAGTTTCCTAGTTGTTACAAGGACACTTGCTAGACTCGGTAGTTGATGGCCTTCATTCTACCAAAGCAGGAGGGTGGATCTTGTCTAGAGGCATGCAAACTAACCCAGATATCTTACCCTAATAAACCAAGGGGGGGAAAGGACAAGGAGTTCAGATTCTATATACCCAAATGAGCAAATTGTTAAGTACAACAACAGCACATGGAGGAGGCGAAAAGCAAGATCGCACTGGGCTCATTCATCTTTCATTGCAAATTCATGTCTCTTCCTTTGACCGACTTCCACAAGCAATGTTAACAGAGCTTCACACACTTGAGAAGCATCCCAATCAGAAGGGTCGCCGTTCAGAGATGAATAGACCATCCAAGCATGATCCAGTTTACATTTGGGTCGCACTACTGTGGATCCAGGGACTTCTGCATCCCGGCATGTGACAAGCCCATCACTCTTCTCTCCATACCTGATTTGTAGTAGTTGGGCACACGCAGCCATTGCAGCACCGAGGGGTATTACTACTGGGAGTTTTGGTGATTCACCAGCAGATAGAGGTGCCATCAAGGGCAACTCTGCATGAGCAACATGAGACAGTGTGGCTAGAACAGCAGGTGTAATGCCTGCTTCAGTATGAAACGATACAACAGGAAGCTCGCTTGGCAATTGGTGTTTCGTCAAGAATTCCTTCCTCCTCTCATAAGTCAAGTCTTCTAAAGCTTGCATGTCACCCTACAAGGTTTGTGGATAACACAAGAATTAGCACAAGTCAATTAAACGATTTCCTAGAGATGAAAAATAAACTTGACCATTAAAACATAATTTATTTAGAAAAATATTGAAAGCAGACTTATTTTAGAAACAAAATGAAATCCAACTCCAGCTTAATAAACATATCATGCCATGCCCCGACTAATTTGACTCGACTGGATCTTCTCTGCATGCAATATCCACAGCAGTGTGCTATGTCTTTTCAACTTTCCATTCAAATCTTGTTTGGCCCTCTCTTGGTACTGATACCAGTTTAGATTCGAATAGATAGCTGTTTAACACAGCACAAGGCCTTTATCAACAAATTCATATCTTGTTGGGTTCTCTTTTCCAGGCTTACTGGTGCAATAACTGTGTCAATGTGTCTTCATCAGCAATTATGCAGTGGGTACAACTAGATTTCCAGAATTGGCTTACAGTTATAGTGATGATCCTTTCTCAACTCAATCTATCTAAAGATGGCATTCTATTTAATTACATTGTTTGCTTTCCAACAATTATAATGCTTAACAGCCCATTAACTAATATCTTATTTACATTTTGATGGCCACCACAAAGAAGGAATAAATGCCAATAGATTGAGTATTGCAATCAAGTGCTTCTTAACAACTTCGTTTAAATAGGTCAAAAAAAAAAACACATACGGGTGTGTGTGTCACGTGAGTTTATGTGTCCATGCAGGTGCATGTGTAGTCATATTGAAAGAAAAAAAAGGAAATACCCAATACCTTAATCACTTTACAGATTATAATCTCCATAAGTCTCCGTATATTTACATAATCTCCAAGCTGTCCTTCACGTAAAATATCCGAAGCTATCGGACTACCACCATATGGACTCTGCGCTAATGCTAATCCGACAACCTTGTCTTTCAAATCTGACCAATACAATGACAAAGCAGCCGCTGCATCTACTCCCCCTTTGCTATGTCCAAGAAGCATTACGCGTTTCTGTGAACCCCAGTAAATTTCCTCGATGTATTCTTTTATCTCTCTGGCATTTTTCTCAACTGAAGCCTGGTTAGCCATTGTACAAGCTCAGTATAGAATATGTACAGCATGATCACGCAAGGAAGAAAGACCCAATAAGTACCTCACTATGAATCTTGGCAATGTGACATGCCAGACCCATCTTTGAGAAACTCGTTTTTGTAGAAACAAAATAAAGCGGTCCATGATTACTGAAAAGACCTGACAAGTTAACCAGCAAAGTTGCACAACCCATTGATTCCGGGATACAAAATAGAAAAAATAATGATTAAAAAAAATCAAACCATACCCTCTGAATCTGGCTTTTAATTTGTCAGGTGAAATTTTATATAAAAATTCAATAATAACCTAAGCCTTTGAAAAGAGATAATCATATCAACTCCTCCAAAAGTGTTACATTGCATGATAATGAAATTAGGCCATTGTGGCTGTTTTTCTATCCAATTGAGTGGTTTTTGGCATAACAATTTGACAGGGCATATGTTGAGGTCAAGTTCCTCACAAAAGCTTGCCTAGATGATTAATTTATCATTATATTGCCACAGTCTGAGAATTCATCTTGAAAATCTTGCCAAAAAATGACTAACCAATCTGTCATATTACCATATAGTTTGTGACATTCAATGCCTTTTGACAATGCTGGATAAAAGTTACCATGCCTGTTCAAGACCTTGACCTTAACTCCTAAGGCCTACCTAAGAGGTGACTAGAACTTGCATGAATATAATCTCATATGGTTCAAGAGGACTTCAGGAAGAAAAGCAAAAAACTTAAACATGGTCTTGCTGATATGACAAGAACAATTGCACACGATCACGTCATTGAGATCAAGTCTAGAACACTTTAAACATGCAAGATGCTCAGTTAAACACGCAATATGCTCAGTGATGATCACCCAATGACTAAATATTTTATTCATAGAGCTACACACTGGCATTATTCTACATAGAAATTGCTACCTGGCACCAACAGAAAAACTATCGAATTTGGCAACTTGTGTAGACCATGCCTGGGAAAAAGAGAAAAGATTTCAATCACCAACTGAATGACCATGTTCGACGTATTAAGGATCCAAAGAAGCTTTATGTACCTTATGTTATCAAGAATTTCCATAAACCTTCCAGTTCCATCTTCAACTGAAGGCATATCTGAAGCACGTTGCAGCCACCCTATATCATCAGCGGATCCACGAACAGTCCTCCGTGCACGCTCAATAAGCCTACAAGCAATCATCACATGATTCAAAAGGACAGGTAAAAAACCTAATTATATGCTAAGCCCATCCACACATCAAGGGCACATAAAACAGATTGAGATACTTCAAATACTGTTCCCACATCTTGAAAAAATCACAAGAAATGGAGAAAAAAATTGTTTCACTCATTTCTAGTTCCTGATACATGGGTAAAAGTAAAAACTCAATCTTGATAAATGAGAGAAACAATTTTCTGTCAGCTAGGAAATACAAAGAACCACTGTCATTTATGTACTTGCAAATGATAGCAAAGCAAACTATCAAGAAACTGAAAACATCTCATTATCAAACCAGAAACCTGTGCTTTTAATCCTAGGATCTACCCCAATTCTATCCCACAATATGAAACAAAAATTTACAATGTCTGCTTTGCCTATGCATACATGTTAAGAATGGCTAATAAATATTGTCCTGCCTCATTTATTTAAGTATTAACTTTCTGGAATTACACTTCCATGAATACTTTTCAAAAGATAGAATAATTAACACTCTTTAATGAACTGCAGATAAGGAACATGAAAGAACCAGCACTTTCACTTTTAATAATAGATATATATTTGGGGCTGACCAAAAAGGAAAGATGATCATTCTTTGTGAGACAGGGAGTGACATACACTAAATGACTAGCTCACTATGTGCCATGTTAACATCCTGTACATTTTGCAATCCATTTATCATGTAAAATACTGTATCTGGCAAAATTATCCTGTAAGAAATACTGAAGCAAAAGTAAGAAGGAAAGAACCCAATACCCTTGAAACATTGAAAGTCCGCTTTGACCACTGTTATTTGATTGTACAAGTGCACTAGTATTTTGAGATGGTCCTTCAGAAGAGTTTATTGTTACTCCAGCATAGATAGGAGGGGTATCGGTGGCAGAATGACTTCCGCTTGAAGATGGGTGATCACTATCCAGAGAGGCCCCATTTTGTGTGGAAGAAAACGTTGTCAACTCCTGTTCATGTGTGACAGAATCCCCAGAAGAAGGATATTCCACTGTGACACATCCAATAATTCCATTTAGCAACATAAACCGTGGCCCATTGCATCACATAATGGTAAAATTCTTAAGCTCACAAGCTTAAGAAAGCATGTTTGAATTTTCAGAACAGCGTTTCATGGAAAAAAGCAAAAAAAGTAGGGTCTCAGTAATTTTTCTCCCAAGACCCACTTTGGTGTGAACATAATTGAGAAATGGCCTCTTAATGGACAAGAGGTCTGGAAATTACAGGCATAAATGGCAAATAGTGGCATCGCAGAAATGCACTGTCTTTGGAAGGACAATATTTGCTGATTTGGATCTGTAGTGCTATTCAAGTAAATGTACAGGAGGTAAGGATTTAAAAATCAATCACAAACAGTGATAAAAAGATGTGATGATACTGACTTTATCCCCTCAACCGAGTCTACATTTTAAAATCAAAACAACAAGAAACATGAGGAAATGGTGAAACTTAAGAGTGTGGTAATCATGCCATTTTCCCTAAAACGAGAAACATGCATGAACAGGGAAGTGTAACAACTAGAATCTCATTTCAAAGATTAAAAAAAAAAACCAGCATTTACCTTAATGAGTGAGAAGCCTAAGAAAAATATATGAGTTCCCTTAAGTAAATAAGGATACAAGAGGTCCAGAACAGATTCCAAAGGCTGCAATAAATAGGCAATTGCTAACTCCACTTCACTATTTTTATATTGCTAAAAATGTAAGTATTTCCCAACCAAGAAACATATAAAAGAACTGTCTATTGACAAATTATATATAATAACAAAAGAATCATCATTTATCATTATCCTAATTCGCGTATTTAAAACAAACAAGTATTATAATTGAAAATTAATATACCAGAATAATCAGAGAAGCAGCGGGTAAACAACGAAGTAGATTGAGCTATATAAGAGGCAGCTTCATTTAAGGATGGCACTGATGTGAATAACTGCGGAATTAGCCCATCATTCAGTGACTGCAAAAACCAAAAAGAAAAATCAATAAAATACTCCACATAATTAAAAAAAGAAAAAAAAAGAATTACCAAGAAAGGCGTGGTTGATTCTTCACTACTTCTTCTAGGGTTTCCTGGTTCCTCCTCCATCAGGATCTTTTAAAAATTAGCGAAATTGAAAGAGAAGTAATTTAAGATAATGACAGCGGTGATTAAAATTGATTAATTGAATTACCTATCAGGAGAATTTATTATTTGTTGGGGATATTACTTGGAATTGGAAGAAAGTGAGCGTGCTTTCTGGTGTTGGTTTGATTTCTTCAAACAAACGCAAGGAATCCGAAATCCAACGGCAGGGTAGAAGAGGGGATGATAATAAATATAGTGTTTGATGACTGCGCGGGACCTATATTTATAGATCTGGGCCTGGATTCCTTAAGAATCTTACACCGCTGTTTGGTTTTTGCTGATCGAGGGATGTTTAATTATTACAAGGGTAATTTCGGTTTGGGCCTTTGGATGGCCCAACAAAGAAGCATGATTATAAACTAGGGTTAGGTTATTTTTAGGCTCTAGAAGTCAATATTTACCACAGTACAATACATGATCAACAAGAAAACTGTAATCACCTGATAACCATTTTTGTTAAATTCAGTCGGGTTAACTTGAGAAATTCAAGGTGGAGAAACTCAGATCTCAAAACTTGATTGATCAAATTTTTAATTATATTAAATAAAATATTGAATTGATAAAACTCGTTTGCTCTCTACGAGTTTTTAAAAACTTGATTAATTCAATAAAAATCTTAATGCCGGGTTAAACCGAGAAAAAAACCAACTAATGCATGAAACAATGCTATTTTAATAAAAATCATTGACTGGATGAGTCTTCAAGTTGACTTAATTATTTAACAACGCATGCCCTTTTATGGATGATTCCCATGCTAAGAACACGAACTTGAAAACAAAGAAAAGAAACATTGCAAACGTCTGATTACTTGTTAAACTTCCTTACATAAAACACTAATGCTAACTTCCTCAGAAAAACAAAAAAAAAATGGCTACGACTTTTGGTTAACCCGCTCGCATTCATCGATCCACTCACAGTATATGTCTATAGGCTCGGTCAATGGAGTGAGTTTGGTCTCGTAGCCAGCATGGCATATGGAGCATGAGATTTCGCCAATGTTCAGATCCTTGTCGAAGGAGCACCCAACACTGTTTTCAAGTTGGCAGAATGGGCAGCGAAAGACTGTATCAAGCTTTAGCTTTGGCTTCACAGGACGGTTGTTTGATCTTGACTTTCTCCTTGCCATTGTGAATATAAACAGATTGCTCTCAAAACAAAGAAGATTGGTGAGTGAATGGTAGGTGTCTTTGATTCGGGGCTGGCAAATAATTTGATAGGGTTTATTACGTGCTTCTTTTATATAGTGCATTGCCACCGACTCTCTATCCTGTTATAATAAGAATCCTGAATTTCTGATCCACATCGGATTAGATTAGATGGTAGATGGGTATTTTTTCTCCGGCTCCTTCTTGAAAAATTCCGAACGGGCCTCGGAATGTTGGGCCCCGAATTACAAACTAATTTTTCTTTGTTTTTTTTATAATGAATTACCCTAATATTACAAGATGATATCCGGGCAAAATGCAGAATGTTTGCATGTTAATTTGATCACTTTTAGTCCACTCGAAGGAAAAAGTGGAGGCAAGAAGCAAGAACAAGATCTCTATCAACATTGAAATCATGCCTGGAAGTTGTCCAACAAACTTGATTTCCACTCGTCTTCTTCTGAAAATTAAAATCCAGATGCATGTGTGGTTGCAGGATTTGATTATACGCTACGAAGAAGGGTGTCTTCAAAAGTAATGCCTGGTTCAAAACCTCAGGCAAGTCCCTACCTTTCCCCTCCTTTCTTCCACTCTTCCCTCATATCTTCCAAAACACACAGACCATGCCGTTGTTGCTGATGTTACCATATATAGTCCATTAGACAAAGAAACAGGGGTTCTTTGATTGTTTTCGGCCATGTCCTCACTTTAAGTTCAGTGACACCTCCATAACAGCCTAGCTAGGAAGTAAAACGTTACACAGCTAACATCATTCCGTAGGCCCAGATGACTAGCGAGGTCTCACTGGAAGAAACGTGGAGAATGTGGGTGATAGCTTCTACCGCCCTTCCCCCGTTCCTTGATGCAAGAAACGCTTGCTTTCAATGCCTTCTAAATAACTGACGGATTAGCTATTTCGAGCCTTCTCTTGATTGTTGGAGAGCCCTCGTTTGCGAGTTCAGGCTACTTGTCTGCTATCTGCTTGAACATGACTGCATCTTGTCTTCACACACAGACTACACAGTGGTGATCACAGGAATTGATTAATGATGTGCACCATTGACAACAATCGATTAATGGTCTCTGGCTAAATCTTGATGCAAGGAGTCAGTATGTACATCAAGTACAGTATATAAACCTTAATTAAACATTCGATTACTCGTTAAACTCTCTTGTATAAAACTACCGCTAACTTCAACAACAAAATAATTGAAAAAACAAATCTTAAAAATATGTTTAATATTAAGTTTTGATATAGCCATCAACATCATCTTAAGTTTTGATAAATACATTAGAAAAGAAAAAAAATATAAAACTAAAAACAATAAGACAAAAGAAGTTAATTACTGTTAATTTTTTAAATTGATACTCGGTTTAAAAGAATGAATGTATTATAAATGAAAAAATCATGATAGTTAAAATCACAAAAAAAAAATCCAAAATAAAAAATAATGAGTGTTAAAATTGAAATAAAAAAATATATCAAAAGACAACAATAAATTTTAAATTTGATAGTTAAATTGAAAAGAATAAAAACATTACAAAACAAAAATCAAAACAACGAAGAAAAACACAATACACTATAAACTTGGATTGAAGCGTGAAACTAAAACCAATGAAACTTTCATAAGAGGTTCAAAGAAAATAAATCATAAGAATAAATATCAAATCTTAAACATCAAAACAGAATAAAAATAAATATACAAAATTCTTCAACATGTTTTTTTACACTAAAAAAACTTATAGATGTAAATCGAAAAACTTATGCATACATCTAATTAAACAACTCAATAACCATTGTGTGAAGTAATGAAAAAAAAAGTCATTAACAGTAAACAAAAATAAAATTAAAAAAACCAAACAAAAAATAAAGATTAAAATATCTAATATCGCAATACGGGTAATTTATTTAGTTATGTTTAATGAATTCCTCTATCAAAATAAATTTGCAATAGAAAAACACATAAAATTTATAATAGAAATCAACACATACATAAAATTTATTGAATAGTAAATAAAAAAATAATGCAAGGCTGCTCATATGAAAAATCTTATAAAATTAAAAAAAAAACATATTTAATCTATATAAAATAAAGAAAAAATCACATATGAATCATA
>Ga0325411_1005097_pt1 | contig 14600 bp, 13 predicted proteins | sample PopdelMetagenome_13_FD_206181 | JGI IMG/M metagenome (GOLD analysis project Ga0325411, IMG submission 206181) | Populus deltoides microbial communities from Bellville, Georgia, United States - Xylem-PdIQD-R4 | ecosystem: Host-associated > Plants > Phyllosphere > Stem > Wood/Secondary xylem... | reverse complement strand
GAAAATGCAGTTTGTTGAGTAAAGGACATGTTCATTTTGAAAGTAGCTTCTAAATATTGCCGATGATGCTATCTGTAAGTGTTCTTTCAAGAAAATAATGGATGTGAGATAAACTTATGGCAACAAAAAGGAAATGCAGAAATTCATATTGCCGGTTCAATGAGAAGAATAGGACTAAGTTTATCATGTATGAATTTATTGATTGTGAGAAAAACTTTCCATGTCCTCAAGGCAATTATAACCAGAGCTGATTATCCAAAACCCACTTTTTGCAATGATTTGATCAAACCTGACTATTCTCTATTGGACTTTTGCATGGCCAAAAGGATTCTCCAGGCAAAGCATTTGCGGCAGTTGAAAAGAAAGGTAAATGTTCTGGCTGAGAAAATGGCAAAGGCAAAGAATCCACTTTTAGACCCTGACGTTGGCAGTCAGCTTGTTGAAGATTGGTAACAAGATCTTGAGAATGTTGTGAATGATTGAGATTGTAGTCAAGCTTCTTTGAGGTATTCAGCATTGAAGAAATGTTTTTTTGTTCTTGACCACGTTTCATAGGAGTATTGTTGTTGACATCAGTGAGCTGAAGCCTTTTCAAATCAAGAATCTGTTCCAGAATAAAGCAGGTACTTTCCTGCTGTGGACCTTTGTACGATAACTGAAAGATGATGAAAAAGACTGAGAATGCAAACTAGAAAGGGTTTCGAGTCTTCATAGGGAAAGAAAGAAAAATTACTGCATAGTTCTTTATTTGTTCCCTAATAGTGAATCTAAAAGACCATTTTTATGGTTGAAATAGCAGGTTACAAAAATCATATTCCTTTGATGCAAAGTAAATAATGTAAATAGCAGGTAGCTCTGTGTTAAACTTCATATACAAAGTTGTAGTATCAACTTGTAATATTTCATATACAAGACATTAAATATTATCCTAGTTGCAACTGCTTTGATTAATTTTTACAAGTGGCAATTTCATTAGAAGCAATAGCCCATGATCATCTCTATCTTAACTTCATCCTTCTATTAGGCAAAGAAAATGATATATTAAATTATAGTTCATATATCAGCTCAGTAGTCCAGATGTTGAAGTCATGAAAAGTATCATGATGAATAAATTTACAATTAACTTAGCTTAAATTTTATAATTTACCAATCAGTAGCTAGAACATGGAAATTCAGTGCATATGAAGTTCCTGAAATCTAGAATTTACAAATATACAATCAACTTAACTTAAAATTTATAATTTAGCAATCAGTAACTAGAACATGGATATCAATGCATATGAAGTTCCAAAAATCTTGAGTTGGGTTGCAATTGATATCGTCTTCCTAATATATTGCTGAGTGCACTCCTCATCCCTGGATTAACTTTTTTTAATTTCTTGACAAAAATATAATGGTAGAAACCATGAGGACAGATATAAGCAGCTACCTGGTGTTTTATATTATAAAAATAAAATCTCGTGAATTTTAGTAACAATAATCTATAACCCCAATTAAATCAACAGCAGAAACTTCTGGCAAGCATAAACATACTTAAAAAATCTTTTAAAATTTGTTCGCACCTCAGGTTGTTGATTGCCTGATCCAACATCAGACTCTGCACCAGAGACCAAAGTTGAGTGAATCAGTCTAGATTTTCTTGAAGACCGTCCAATTTGTTGGCAGGACTTCCCTGGAATGTCAAATTTTGATGCACTAGGTTGCACAGATGAAGAGCATGGGGTGGAAACTAGTTGATCTTTAACAATACTTTTATCCAAATCCCCAAATTCAAAACCCCAAAGTGATGCAAAATCTTTAGCAGAAGGGCATCCTAAGTAGCTACTGACTAGCCGTTTCTGATGGTGGGAGGAGACCTCATGCAGGCACCGGTCACAGCCAAGACACATCAGCATCCGGTGGTCCAAACACTGAGCGTATGCTGGATGGTTCCTGCATGAGTCACATAGGAGGGTACGGAGATGCCGGTTAAAAAGTGCATTAGCTGAATGGACCTTTGCATCGCAGGAAAGGCAAAGATATGCTGCATCAGCGTTACAGTAAACGACTGGCCTCAAGGCCATGCAGAATTCGCAAACTTTCTCCATTTAATTATTTCCAGGTCATCAATGATCCCACAAATCCAAAAACTCATAGGTTAAAGTTTCGGTTTAGTAAATAATAACTCCATGAATCGTTTCAGGACCGACAGATACCTTTAACATTAAAAGACAGCTTTCCTTTTAGTAAATTTTTTCTGCAATTGTTTCCAAGAGCAGAAACAAGCTTCCTGCATCCAAAATGAAGAATTCAGTAACATAGTAAGTGAAACAGCTGGAATTTTCTTCCCATTGTACAGGGAAAAAAAAACAATTCACCACCACAAAATCCTCTAAATGTGGCCAGCAAGACCTCCAAATTGCTAGTTATCCACTTAGGGGAGTGTTCAGACTTGAGTTAAAGAAGAATGAATTCTGGGTTACGCAGAAGGTATTTTGCAAAACATGGTCAATTCACCCGGTTCGTTGACAATGAATAATTTCTCTATGATCTTTAAAAATTATATTTATTCTTCCAGGCGTGACATCCGCATGCTTACAGAATCAATTCAAGCGAATAAGATGTCTGTTGCTAAAAACTTGACAAGGAAACCTTTATTAATAATTAACTTGAGTGCATGTGTAAAAGATAAGAAGGAAAAGGTGCGAGGGAGAGAGGGAATATATGCATTCAGGTCTGAACCTGCGAGAATAAATAAATAAAGAGGGCCTTCGGAGCATCACATATATCAGATCAGAAGAAATGGTCAAAATAATATAAAATTTATCTTAAACTAAATCATCAAAAAGATTAATATTCGCTCAATCAACACTAATTTTATTCCAAACAAGTAAAAATGTGAGTACACAACTGTCATGGAGGTGATTTCAAACCTAGAATAAAAAAAAAGAAGTCTGAAAAACATTAAATTCCCTCAAATAATTAAAAACCTATTCATCCCCAAATTAATAATCAAAGAATGACATGATCAAATAACAGATCTAGTACAAAAGATGACATATACTGTAGATTATAATTCCCTAACAAAAAAAAAAAGGAGAGGCTTTCTTTACGTGCCTGTGATTAATTTCTTCGGAAGAATGGAGACTCCAGAAAATGATCGGAAAAATTAAGCTCAACAAGAAGAGAGTGGGGGAGACTTAAAAAGCTGCTTAGCTTTCTCCCTCTTGTTCATCGTTACCTTTTTAGGCTGACGTGTAAGCTTCTAGGGTGAACTTTTTACTGACGTGGAACTGGACACGTGGTTTCATCACGGGTCCCACCACCTAGCGTTATCCTGCTGCATGTGAATCCCTCCCACCTAACTTTTCTTTTCTTTTATTTATTTTTTTCCATTTACTACCAATTTCCCCCCCTCCATGCGAGCATCTCAGTTCCACCGTTTGCAGGGCCAGATAATATTTCTAATCGGGTTAAGTTGTAAATAAGGGACATCCTAGAATCAATTACATTTGCCAGCAGGCAAAATAGCTTATTTTTTTTAGGTTTTTTAGAACTAATTATCTTGTGAAATTAAATTTAATTATAGCATTTCATTTCATTTTAATTAATAAATAAATTAAATTAACATGTTTAGATGTGATAAACTTATTTTATTTTATTTTTTATATTATTTTCATTACCTTCATCTTATTTATTTAATGGTTTCTAAAAACAAATAGATAAGTGAGTATTTTAAAAAAAATTAGTTTTAATATTAATTTTTTTTATAATTGTAAATAAAAAGGGTTGATGTAGAATTTATTTTTATGATATTAAATTTCATTTAAAATTCAATTCTTGATAACTAAAAAAATTACAAATATAAATTTAATGTCTTTTGTGTGTGAGAGAGTGAGGAAAGACTTATCGTGATTGTGATCCAAAAGTCTTCCTCATCGAGCCAATCGTTGTTCAACACGTCTTCGAGGTTCAAAAGATGACAGTTATGAGGTTTTATGAGGCTGTTAACTTCACGCGCCAAAGGAATTAATTACACTTCCCACTAGATTTTTCTAACACGTGCTTACGCGACAAACTTTGAATTACATCAGAGAGGTATGTCTCCTGTTTTAAATTTCATCTCAGCCTTCCAAAACCTTTCATTAAAAATCCGAAAACCCAACCATTGGTCTGGATTTTTTTGGGCTCAGTGGCAACCACCTTACTGTAGCATCAGCCTCTATCCATTGATACGTGCGTGTATATATAGAGCTTTCTTTTTTCTAATTCTGTGAACCTAGAGAACCGCACTAATGTTAAAGAATAAAACACTGGGAATTAATCTATTCCTAACACACGGGGGGGGAAAAGGACAATTGCAGAAGACAACTAACAAACATATTATTATTTTTCTGACACAATTTCTTGATTTCTTCTGCAAGTGCACCAAATTAATCAGACAATGATAAGAAAAGTAGATTGATCTATGTTTTAACTAGATTGAACAATGTTCGAAAGGATGTGCTAAATCAACATCAACTTCCTTGCTTATCTATTGTCGACTGGCAAAATTTTATTCCAGGCCTCTTACTTCATGATAGGATGAATATCCTCGTTATAATCAATAGAATTTCTTTCCTTCACACTTATCTTTCCTTGATGCTCGTACTTAGCTTTCTACATTGGTTACAGGACCTCTGAACCAATGACGAGCACTCAAGATCCAAGAAGAGATGGTAAGAATTAGCAAGCCACCGACAGCGACAGGAGTGTAGTTGAGTGTCTCGTTAGTGATGGGGTAGGTTACAGGCAATGAGAAGAGGATTGAGATGGTTGCTACCCAGAGGACTGCAATCCATCCAACAAGGACACCATAGCGACCCAAGTTGAATGGTCCCGGGATAAAAGACTTGCGTGCCAAAGTCACCCTGAAGAAGATGGGTAGGGCGTAAGCAATGTACAGCCCAATCGTAGCAATAGAAACCATGGCCTGAAATGCCACCTCACTTCCAAGATACTGCAGAAGATAACGATCAAACAAGGGGCACACAGTTAGCATATAGGAAGAAGCAATAAGTAGAATGCATGCAGACATTAGAGGTTAAATGCAAAAGTGTGCCTTAGCCAACCACAAAAATGACATGCTTTTCACTAGGTCTGTGCCTACTCTCCTGAACCAAGTTTGTATTTGATATGATGTCCTGGATTCATAGGCAATCAAAAGTATGAGCAAATAAAATAGTCATTACTGAATGTAGTTTAACGACAAACTCCACAGCATGATTGCAATAAGATTCTTGAAATGAAATTCAGAAAGTACGACAAATATAGCAAACTGAAAATGGTGAAAACTGAATACCGTCAATGCCATGCAGAATGATATGACCACAGAGAGCCAAACAGCATTTATGGGGACCTCCTGATTGTTCACTTTGTGCCAAAGTGATGAGAGTGGCATGGCTCCATCTCTAGAAAACGCATAGGCCATCCTGAAAATGAACATTCAAAGATTACTCAGCAATCAAGTAAGAATTGTAAACTCATCACAAGTTTCAGATAACATGAGATATCAAACAAGCGAGATTACCTAGAGTTGCTTGTAACGGAACTCATTCCACAGAAGAATATGGCAACAGCAACCACTCCCAAACAGATAATTCCACCAACCCCACTGCCATATCTTCTCTTAAAAGCTAGGTAAAATATTTCAGCAATGGCATAACCACCAGCATCATTGTCTTCACTCAAGAGGTAAGAGATGTTGGTAACTGCAAAGGTGATACCAAGTATGTAAAACCATCCAAATATAACTGATATCCCGATGGCGCTAATTATTCCTTTTGGTCCATTCTTATCAGCATTCTTAGTTTCCTCTGTCTAGAAATAACAGTAAGAAAGAAAAGATTACTTAGTTTCATTCCTCCAATTTTCCATAAAGCAGCAGAAAAGTGAAAAGGAAAAAGACAGTTAATTAATGTACTGGTTATTATGCAAGTAAATAAATATTTGAGCTTGTAATGCTTTTGAAGAAGGAACTACTTGATTTCAACAAACTGGATGTTCTTGGTTTGACTTTTGAGTTTATAAACAATGAAACATATTCGTGAGAAGTAAAGCAACATCTGAGATTCCCAGGACTGAATTCATAGGAATTAGGACTCCACGTGATACGAAGAACAATTCAACTTACCATATGAGCTGATGCGTCATACCCAGTGAGGGTATATTGACTCATCAAAAGCCCCAGAACAAAAATGTAAGCTTTACTATTGATTCCATCCCCATTATCAGTGTTGAAGTGTGTAAACACAAACTTGGCACTAGCCCTTTCCGTTGCAACAAGGGGAATGAGTATTGTAAGAACCACAACACCTAAGAATGCAAAAGTTCAGTAAAAATTGAAAAAAAAAACAGCAGAGAGAAAAAAATATGGTTGGCTCAAGAGAACAAAGAGAAACTGTAGCCGGAATTTTTCGTACCTACAAGATTCCAGGCAGCAGCAAGCTGTCCGAAGAAAGATAAGAGTGAGATGGGAAGACTATTTAGTGCAGCATGCAGGAGTAAAATCCCCCCATGCATAGCAATAACTACATACTTGGATGCTTCATATCCACCACCATTTTTTCCACCTGTGCTTAGGAGAATGATAACCTGAATCAGCTGTGCAAGTGAGAAATCTACACTGGTTGTAACAGCCCACTGGAAATAAGAATGTACATGAAGTGGTTAGAATTTATAACAGTGGAAACTGAATGCAGCAAAATCGAGTATGGATTCTTAGCTGTACCTGACCAACAATGTTGAACCTGCAACGAAAAAAGACAATTCACTGCATTAGAGTATGTTCAAGGGAGGACCAACTTAGCAAAAGTGGTTGACTGTACCAGCTATATATCTAACTTTTCCTTGAAAAACCAAAGAAGACAACATAACTATATCAGTGATATGAACTTAAAAGAATAAGCTGGAGAAAAGCAATGAGTGCTAGATAATTAAATTCACGCCCTACAATTCCCTGAAGATTCAGCTCAATACAGAATAAGAGCACTTACTATGGTTTGTTGACTCAAGTTTCAAGCGTGGTACATAACTGAGGTGTTGTATAGAAACAAATCAATCGTTTGTGTCTTAATTCACCCTCACTGAAATGAAGGGCAGTGTGAAAACTACATTTAGTGAATCACCATTTCTTTCTTTCCTTGGTGGCTAAAACTTTTCGAATTTCTCTGCAAGCATCCCCCAGAAAGCTTGTTGGATCCCCATTTATTCTTGCAATGCAGATGCTATGATACATTTTGAAGCATGCTCACACAAGCTAGATAAATTCATGAACTCAACCGTATTGCATAATAAGAAAAGGAGTTTGTCCATACCACTCCAGCGCATTATATTTCAGCATATCATCCTCCTGTGATTGTTTCAGGCTCGTCACAACATTACTCTGACTCCATGGGTATGGTTACTAATTAACCAATTCAATTTGCAGTACAATGAGCAAAGTTCAAGCATAAAATTTCAAAGAAAACTTCAAGTTCCCGCGGCCTATAATGCGAAAAACACCAGCCTATAAACGGGATTCTGAAACCATGACCCAGAAAGGAAAATAGAGAGCATCAAGCACATTGAGACCCTTATGTCATGGCTGCTACTGCGGGAAATTTTGTGCAGCCTAAAAAGTTCCATGTTTTGAAGTAAAGGACTAACAAAGTTGGTGGTAACAACGATAAGGTCATGAGAAATGAAGGCAAATAAATTGTGAAAGCAAAACCACAGAATTCCAAAAACACAGTCAAATTCTAAGCTAGCAAGATGAATTAGGAACCAAGAAAACTATAGGAAACAAGAAATATTACCAGCCAGTTATCCAAGATGCAAAGGGTGCCCAATTAGGACCAGCAAGCTTTGCACTCCAATAGTAGAGACCACCAGAAGTTGGGTAAGAAGAGCAAATTTCTGCCATTGCCAACCCAACAATCATGGTGAACCCACCAGCTATGAACCACCCATACTGTAACGAAACTGGCCCTCCAAGATTGAGACCAGTATTGTAAAGTGTGGTTATACCAGTCAGCACTGATATGATCGAAAATGAAAACGCAAAGTTGGAAAACACCCTGCAATTTTTTAACCATATTGGTCCAATTCATTGGTGATTCATTAGAAGGATAAGGTTGCCAAGAAAGCTTCAAAACAGGAAACAAGAAAAGGGTTCTTGAGAGATTTACGAGAGATCACGCTTAAGCTCTTGTTTGTAGCCAAGCTCTTTAAGACGGGCAGTGCCCGTATCAAGGAAACCGCCGCCGTTTTGAGCTGTATGAGTTGGAAGACCCATGAAAGATGAGAGAGATAGAGAATCAGTTGCAAAAAACCAATCAATCTCTCTTTCTAAATCTCTGTCTGTTATGTTCCCTCCTTTCCTGTACTCTACAGCTTGTCTAAATTTTATCTTTGTTTGCCTGGTGTCGACGCAAGCAATCTTTATAGTTAACTATAGTAAACATCTCACTGCTATCCTGGATAAGTGGATAGTACACCAATGGCAGGGTGTTTTTCCTTTTTAATGTCGTTCAGGCAAAATAATAAGCGATGAGAAAGTTTTGATGAACAGTTTGGTAAATATCATTTGTATTTGAATGGCATGCGTGACCATCCCAATCATTATTAAAGACTTTAACTTTACTTTGTACTGTTGATTTCATTATTTCCGTGTAATAAAAATTATTTTTAAAATGTTTTTTATTTATAAATATATTAAAATAATTTTTTTTATTTTTAAAATTTATTATTGATATAGTAAAAGATAATATAAAAATAAAAAAAATAATTAAAATTTCATAAAACACTTTATGAAAATATTTTTTATAATACAGGGTTGATTCAATGTATTTACAGATACAATTTCCATTTTTTGATGGCAGCTTTCATATTTGGTCACATAAAGTTAAAAGGGACACTAAGGAAATAATATTTTTACCAAAAAACACGAAAGAGAATCTTGGATTGTGATTGGCGAGGATTTTCTTGTCCGGATATAATTTTGTGTGGGTGCTTTTTCAGGGGAAAAGGGGTGGGGCAGCTTACAGGGGATATCACTTCACCACGGTGTGAGGGTTATCAAAGGACATGCAATTTATGGAGAGTGGGGGGCCTGAATCTTGAACGACAGTGCATGGAAACACGGCAAGGTGCTCATTTGTTTTTTTTTTTTAATTAATATAAATCTTCGGGCCAACTTATATGTATTTTAACTAATCTTATAAATTCTGAAGTCAATAATCATATAAGCTTTCAATAATCATTATATTAACGAACAACATGCCTATTTGTGAGTGCCTGGATCAGCTTGCGCGCACCTCGACTAATCCCACGAGCCCTGAAATTCAGGAGAGATTGCAGAGTTTGTGTGTTGATTTGAAAACGTTGTATGGGCTAAAACAGTCTAGAAGGATGAGTGTTATTGAGAAGATAAGCATGTTTCCCTATACTTTAGCTCTAGGATCTTCAAACATGGAAGTTCAGAAGAGATTTCAATATTCAGATGAAACCATATGCAGATATTTCAACGAAGTTCTTAGGTTGGTGTGCTTGCTAACTGTTGATTTTATCAAACCGGTAGATCCAGAATTCTCAATAACACCGATGGAAATTGCAATGAATCCAAGATATATGCCACATTTCAAGGTGAAAAATACTTTATCTAAGTTGTTAAATAATTGAAAAAGGTTACAAAAAATATTTGAATTACATTTAAGTTGATCCGGAAACTATTTTTTTGTTTTTGTAGAACTGTATTGGCGCGATTGATGGAACACACGTGCGTGCTTGTGTATCACAAGCAAATTAAATACCATTTATTGGTAGAAAATGTGTACCAACTCAAAATATAATGGCAGCTTGTAGCTTTGACATGCAATTTATATTTGTTTAGGCCGGGTGGGAAGGTAGTGCACACGATACAATAATACTTCATGAGGCAATTGACAATCCAAATATAAGATTTCTGAAGCCACAAGAATGTATTGCGAAATAAAAAATTTAGGTGTTGTTCAATTTGAATAAATTTATTGTGTCTGCAATAGAAAATAAGTTTTGTACTATCGTTATCTTGTTGCAGGGAAGTATTATCTTGTTGATTCGGGATATCCAAATGAGTATAGTTACTTGGGGCCATATAAAGGTGAGAGATATAATCTTCCAGAATTTCATTGACGAGGACAACCGCAAAGCCGGGAAGAAATATTCAACCGTGTCCATTCATTATTACGATGTGTAATAAAACATACATTTGAAGTTTGTAAGAAAAGATGAAGAATCTTGCAAAACATCTCAGTGTTTCCTTACAAAACACAAGTTCAAATTGTTGTGGCATCAATGGCACTGCATAACTACATTCGAAGGAAGTCAATCCAAGATGTTGCATTTAACAAGTTTGATCGCCATCCTGATTTTGTTCTTGCTCATACTTTAACTGGCATGGTTACACAAACACGTGGGTACCAGAGGGCTCCGCGTATGGATTATGTTCGTGATGGGATTGCAACAAGTTTGATGGGGCAATAATGTTTATTGTTTTAAAAAAATAAACAATTTTCTTTTTATGCCGATTATTGTTTGTACTAAATGTTATTTTTCCTATTAAAACAAACAATAAATTAATTTATGTCCTTTTTAGTCATTTTCTATACAACACCAACCCCACTCACAATTTCAACCAAACATATCATGTCATTATTTTTGACAAAATAAAGTCAAACTATAATTTTAACCAAACACACATTTTATATGAACCAACCACAGCAAAAGTTATTTTTTCAAAATCATTTTTTTCAAACCACAACAATTACCACAAAAACAAACACACTCAGAGTTGTTTTTGCTACCACTGCTGTTGCAACACAGAATTTTATGGTTCCTATAAAACAAAATGTATGGTTTGCATCTAACCAAACACCTTAAAATTATGGTGGCACCTAAACGTGAAAGTTACCACATAACCAAACACAATTTAATTATGACTACTTGCTTAAGTGTGGAGTAAGGAGTGTAAACACGTATCAAGAATAGCTAGTTGAAACTCTCATGCTGATAACTCCAAGCAGAATACTCGGACACGTGTTTTTATCTAAACAAGTTGGAAGTTTCGAGTTGCGATTGTGGAAAGGCGATCATATATGCTTGTGACGAAAAAGAAATTAAAAGGAGCAATCTTATTCTCATAATTCTACAAATCTAAAAATGAGTAATTAGCAGTCCTATCTTTATCAAGCATGACTGATTTTCTCTTTTTTTTTTAAAAAAAAAGACCGACATATATGTTGTAACAATTAATAAACTCTGGTAGTGTTTGGAAACACATTTAAAATTGTGTTTTTAAAAATTTTAAAAAAAAATTGTTTTCGAATTGTTTTAATGTGCTGATGTTAAAAATAATTTTTTAAAAATAAAAAATATATATTATTTTAATATATTGTTGAATAAAAATATATTTTAAACTAGCAAAGTTGAAGGTATATATCTTTTATTAGATGCGGGGTCCATTCTGGACCTTTGATTGGCAAAGCCCTCCTGGATTCTATTTTAACAAATTGAGCCTTAAAACCATCACATCTCTGGATTTGGCTAACAGCTTTAGTTGAGCTACATATATACCTAGATTTTTTTTTTATCTCTGAATTGGTCCTGTGCTTGTCAAATATGATGCTGTCAAACCACAGAGAGTGGAGCATTCTAGGCTGGATTGGAGCCACAACAAGGATGCCGATTGACATTTGACACAAATCATAAACAATCATTTTTTTTAAAGAACTCTCCGTTAATTATATCATCTTTCCCTTAACAACTATTACATTATCTTTTATTCCGCTAAAAACTGGATAATTTTTTTAAAATATATTAAGAAAATAAAGAATTGTTTTTATTAATAATTTGATTATAAACTTTATTTGGGGTCTTTTGTTATCTTACCTAACACCTATTTTGAGTATATTTTTTTAATCCAAAACATCTTAGAAATCTTGTTAAACTAATAAATGGCCACGAAAAACATAAAAAAAAATCTCAAAACACGAAATTCACCCGACATAAAAAAAAATCTAAAGCTCAGATTTGATTTTCTAGATATTTTCAAGATGAAAAAACATCTAATATTAACTCTTTTCATCATATAGAACTATTTAATATAAAAAAATAATTGTTTTATAGGCCGAATTCCTCACCAACAGATACTCTCTCTCTAAATCAAAATAAAGGACTCGAATGAATTTTAATAGAAATTTCTAGTCTATCACATATGTTACTCGTTTTTTTCACTCAAGTCTCTTTTCTTTCAACTCAAGCCTTCCTTGCTAAAAAACAAACATGTAATTAAGCTTTAATTTGGTTTCAAAAGGGTTCATTCATGCAAAATAAATTTAAGGATCAAATTGAATTTTTTTTAAATTACACCATTATAATTAACAGTGAAATGAGAGAGGATGCATGCTATTTTTTTTTAACAATAAAAACACCATACGTTTTTGCATTATGTATAGTAATGTATAAAGAGGTTTTTCCAAGTTTTTACTTTCTTTGTTTATAATATTAGTTTTTAAAATTATCATAATAGTGAATGCTGTCTAAGAGCGTGTTTGGCAGTGCGGTTGAGTGTGCTTTTAAAATAATTTTTCGTGCCAAAATGCATGTCAATGATTTTTTTTATTTTTTAAAAATTATTTTTGACATCAGCACATCAAAATGATCCAAAACATATAAATCATATTAAATTTTAATAAAAAAATTAAAATTTTTAAAAACACAACCGCAACCGCGTTCCCAAACGAGTCCTAACAAGAATTGCATAACGAAGCCCGATAGCCTTATACTCCACTCATCGTTTTATCACTGGTCAGATATATGCATAGGTTTTAAATTAAACAGATCACGGGATCTCTATCAACTACTTTAATTAAATAAAAAAAAAGGAGAGCTAAGAAGAAATAAGAAGGAAGAAGCGCACTTACCAGCCAGTGAGCCAAGAAGCAAGAGGCCCCCAATCTTTGCCACAAAGCCTTGCACTCCAAAAGTAAAGCCCTCCAGAAGTGGGATAAGCAGAACAAATCTCGGCCATTGACATCCCCACGGTGAGGGTCAGCATACCCACTACCGGCCACCCATATACCATCGTAACTGGCCCACCATAGGTTAGACCCGAACTGTACATCGTTGTCAGACCAGTGAGGACTGACACAATGGAGAAGGTCACTGAGAAATTTGCAATTAGCCTACACAAGTCGCAAAATTAACAAGCCATATTCAGAGGAAAAGAAAACATACACGGGAAGTTTAATCTATTAAGAGATGATCAATGAAAGGATATACGCACGAGAGGGTACGGCTAAGTTCTTGCTTGTAACCCAGCTGTTTCAATCGACTGTCACCCGAATCATTAACAATGCCATCATCATTCCGAAGGGGGAGATAAACACCTGCTGTATCTTCATTCGGATCTGTCGTTCCGCCTCCCATCTCTTGAGAAGCTGAAAGGGAGAGTGTGATGTTTTGTTAAGGAATTTCTCAAAGATCGATGTCCAAGCCTTTAACATCGATTGATGTTCTTGTTTCTATAAGGGAGTTTGGTTGCTGTAAAAAGGAGCAATTCCGATCTAACAGTCAAACAGACAAACAACTCCTTTCTTGTAAATTTCTTGCCTTATTTTCCTTTTCGATTGGCAAGTAGCTTTGCTTTTTTTCCATGAGTAGAGAAATGATACAGTGGGAGTCACAAGCTGCTTTTCTTTATTGTTCTATTTGAGGACCCACTTGGCAATTGTATAGTTGTTGTTTGCACGATTGAAACTGTGATGGCGTGTTTTATACGGTCACTTGGCAGCTAGTTTATATTGTTTTTAAAAATAATTTTATTTAAAATATATTAAAATAAAATAATTTTTTTTTATTTGAATATTTAAAAAGGAAAGAAAAAATAACAGTTTTATTCTAAAATAAACGAGAATACGAGAGCAAAAAGGTCTGTGGAGAGATGATTAGACTAGTCTAATCACGTTGAGTTTAAACCTTATATTTATGAGCAAAAAAAGACGCAGCAAGTTACACTCTCCTGTCCTTTCCTTTCCTTCATCTTGTCAGCAAACAAACAGTTCGAACGGAGTCCAAAACGAACAGTGCCGGGCATCAATATTACTACTCCGCTGAACGGAAAATGAAACAGCATGAAGCACGCTGTCATCATAGACTCAAATGACTAGCGAGCGAATACAGAGTATACAGGGATTTAGAAGAGGATGTAGCTGACCTGAGAGAAGGGGAAAAAACAGAGAGTGAAAGGGCGAGTATTTTAAATTCAAAGAAAATGCGTGTATCACCTGTAATCTGACTGCATCATTATACGCTTTCCGCTGTCATGAAAGAAAAACATTTACTACTCATATAGATCAGAATTACTGCTTCTGTTACGTTTAAAATGGTATGTATATCTAGTTTAAAAAATAAAACAAACCGTAACAGATTTTATTTTGATTAAAATCTTGATCCATCCTGAAAATGTCGTCCAAATTATGGCCAAAACATTACAGTTATGTTATGGTTGTTCCATTCTCTCGTTAAATAGTGTTTTGTTGTGTTTTTAAATATTATTTAGTTTT
>Ga0325411_1005096_pt1 | contig 14602 bp, 9 predicted proteins | sample PopdelMetagenome_13_FD_206181 | JGI IMG/M metagenome (GOLD analysis project Ga0325411, IMG submission 206181) | Populus deltoides microbial communities from Bellville, Georgia, United States - Xylem-PdIQD-R4 | ecosystem: Host-associated > Plants > Phyllosphere > Stem > Wood/Secondary xylem... | reverse complement strand
GTATATTGTCTATATATAAACAAACTATGACATATATTGTATTTGGTTTTTTTTCCACATAAACACATTTATTGATGTTAAAACCACTTGATAGCATTATGTTGTCAAACTCCTCGTATTATAATTTTGGTGATTGTTTCAAACCATATAATGATTTAAAAAGCTTACACACCATTATTTTCTATTTTAAAAACTTAAATCCTTCATGTTGTTTCATATAGATTTCTTCATCTAAGTCTACCTTTAGGAAAACAGTTTTAACATCTATTTGGTGTATCTTAAGATTGTTAAGGGCAGCTATAACAATTAACATATGAATGGATGTTATTCTTATAATTGGTGAGTATATATCAAAGTAGTCCAAGCCTTCCTTTTGCTTGTAACCTTTTACTAAGAGTCTAATGTTATATTTATTATTAGATCCATCAACCTTCATCTTCCTTTATAATATCCTTTTGCACCTTAATGGTTTATTTCAAGAGGAAGATCCACAAGTTCTCATGTATGATTTTGCATAATGAATTCTATCTCATTATTTATGGCCTCTTTCTAAAATAATGCTTCTGGACTTGGAATTGTTTCTTTAAAACTTTGAGGTTTATTTTCTAACAAACAAGTTAGAAATTTAAGATAATTTTTTAAAGATATTTTAGCCATCTTACTTTTTCTAGGTTCCTCTTTCTCCTCAACTTCTAAAGGGTCATTATTAATAAATTCATTAGTTTTCTTAGTAGTCTTTTCTTCTTATGTGTTTTCTAACAAGTTATAAGATTTCATGATTGACCAACTTGCTACTAAAAAGATCCCTACAACTTGGACATTCTTTATTTTTTTACCTTAGAAAAAAGAGTACGGCCTATGGTGTAACACCATCCACCTATCAAATTATGTAATTTATCTAAAAGAGTTAGGGTGCTAACTTACCTTTTTTACTATTCATACAAAACAATGAAGGAGGTGGCTTTATTTTATTATTTTGCATTTTCCCCATTTTTTTTCTTTCATTTTCATCCATCTTTTTCTAAATTTTATCATTCAACATTTTCTTGATTTTGAATTTATCTTTATAAATTATTTTGGTTTGTTTTTTATGAGATTATTGTAATTTCAATCAAACATCCTGACATTTGGTTTGTGCTTAATTTTAGAAGTAACTATTTTTATTATCATATAATTAAGTAAAAATAGTTTAGAAAAACAAAGTTTTTAAACCTAGCGGAGTACACCACCTAGATCGTGAATTTGGTAAGTTAAGTCACAAAGCCTAAGTCGATCCAATGTGTTAACATCTCAATATTAAAAAAAAAGTCATCATGAATTTTTTTTTAAACCAGACTATGTTTTTTTTACCAATCGTTCGGGATGACTTTAGACCCACTAAGTCAATTGGGTCATGTCATGAGAACTTTCTAATGGTTTAATTTTAAAACTAAACTAGGCAAGGAGTTGATGGTCATGAGGTTTTGAAGTTAATCCGTTGGGTCAATTTAATAACAATGCCAAATAATTCCTTATAACCTCGATATTTTTTTTATGTTTAATCTTTTTTATATGAACTACAATGTAGCGAACTCTATAAAATAATTGAATGCTAAAAGAAGACATAAAAAGTTATGTCTTTCCCTGAATCACAATTTGATTTGATATATAATTCTCATTGCCACACATACACAACTTTTTAATCGCATTAGAGTCATACCCATATATGCCACCATTTACCTTACATGCTCTAAGGAACTCCTCATTTCTTTATACAAAGTATTTCTCTTGGATCCCATAAGACCATTCACTAAGACCATCTACCTTCAATGGTTGAAGACTATAAACACTACTATAACCTTCTCAATCAAGCTTACTATGGCTTATAGCTTTAATAGCCTCAAATACCATTACAAAACACTTCGACTTATTTGACTTGAACATTAAGCTTATTTATCCATAGTTTACTAGAATCCACTCCAAGCACCTATAGTACTCTTCGCAACCTGTACCTATTTTTTTTTCCTACAAGGTAAATGATTCTCGGGGATCCTTAGAGAGTGGTGATTGAGTCGAGCAACCTATTAGCATGAACATATTATCGACGATCATATTGAAATATAGAGATCACCATTTATTGACCATAAAACCATTACCCTTGTCGCATAGCACAGGGGTATCACAAGTTGATAAGTGAGGTTTATAAAGTGTAATTGATTGATATGCATATTATATTCCTAATACAAGGTATAATTTAGAGCTAATATGAAACATTAGTACATTTTTCATGTAAAATAAGATGTCTAAAACTTGGATGACCACAACCATATTAGATTGTAAAAGGGTAATCAATAGTTATGTTACACAATATGACCAACACATATTATTGATTTGGATATTATTGGAAAAACTTAAAGTACTGATGTTGAAAATATTAAAAGGTGATCAAGAAAAGTGTGCTTGTGTTTATATTGATGAGATTTCAAGAAAGGAAAAGAGGAAATGTTAAAATAAAAAAAGAAGGTTAGTGTCTTATAGGAGGAGGAAGTGTGAAGGAAATGTGAATATAAGAAAAGAATGGTAGTTTCTTGTAGGAAGAGGAAGAATATAGTGTGGTAAATAAAATAATAACAATTTGCTTGGATAATTGAGAAAGTGTTTGATGTTGTGGGGATGGTTTTGGGGGTACTTTATTCACATTTAGTGTTGACGAATCTTATATGTATTGTTTAAGGGTTTTGGTTATCTTTTTGTAGAAATTTGTTTCAAAGTTTTGAAAGGTTCAACTAGTTTTTTCATGGTCTTTTAGCTTTAGTTTGCTTTCTGAATTGTAGAGTGATTAACATTTGGACCAAATGATTTTTATAGGTTTGCTTTATAATCAAGTAAATATTAGTTTCTTATTTGTCCATAACTATAATAGTGGGACTGGAAATGATGCATTTTATAAAAGATAGATATGTAATTTAACACTTAGGTTATGGAAAAAGTCTATTAATTATGTGGAAAATATTCAATCAATCTTTGATTTTGTATAATATGCTTATAAAATTATAAGAGTAATACTAATAAAATTAACAGCCTAGGAAAACTAGGATGCTAGTTGTCATACCTAATTTTTAGGTTTTCCCCCAAATTTACCTTTTTCTTTTTAAAAATAATAAAATAAAATAAAATAATAATAACAAAAAGAATGGCAACTTGGCAAAAACAGGTTGAGAAGGGTTTCAAATGCATGGAGGAATCAAGCTATAGTTTTGGACAAAATTGGAAGCCCAATCATATCCTATTATACCTAAGACTGAAGAGACAGTACAAATCCAAGGTCAAATTAAATGATTATTGGACGAATCTGCATAAAAATTAAGTATAGGGACTTAATTTTTTTTAATAAGCCAATTTGATTTAATCATGAGCCAAATTAAAAGTTTAATTATGTTTAAGAATTAATTTGGGTCAAATTAAAAGGTTTAATTAGGTGTAAGGACTTAACTATACTTTTAATGAGTCAAATTTAGTTGAAAACATGGGTGAAATTGAAAAAACTAGAAGTTTGAAGGTGAATTGAGGGCAAAATCAAAGAATTTCAAAACCAAGGATCAAGTTGAAAGAGGCACATTCAGAGGCTGAAATCGACTGAAATCAGGGGTAAAATTGAAAATTTAAAAAATGTGAAGGATAATTGATGATGAAATTGAGATATTCAAGACCAATGACCAAATTGAAAAAAAAATACTAGACTTATAGGGTCATTTTAAGATTTGGAAGGGGTGGGATTGGATTGATTCTTAGAATCAAAATTCAATTGAGGAATTAATTGAATAAATTTAAAGATTGAGGGTTGAAATTAAAATATGAGATTTTTAAACCTACATAAACCTAAACACCAAAACTGTGCTCTTTCATTTAAATGAAACAATGTATTTTGGTGTTCTTTTGACCAAAACGACATCGTTATGGTCAACGAAGGTAAAACAAATAATGTTAGACGACGCGTCGTCTGACACTATTCATCACCTTTAACCTCTTTACTTGAACAACTGCTCGAGTGATTGCTTTTCAGAGGCATTTAATGCCTCATTTCTCCACCAAACAAAACAAATAAGCCATCGTCGTCTTGCACTATTCATCATTTTCAATCTTTGTACTTGAAAAGTTGCTCAAATGACTGCTTTTTAGAGGCATTTAATGCATCATCTCTCTATCAAACAAAACAAACAAGCCATTATGGTCTAGTGTTGTTTATCACCTTCAACTTCTATACTTGAAAAGTTGCCTAAGTGGTTGCTTTTTGAAAGTATTTAATGTATCATCTCTTCACCAAACAGAACAAATAAGCCATCACTCTCATGACCCAACACTGTACTACACTCCAACTTGATTCCCACTAGGTGGTTGTCTTTGTAGTCACTGCAATGCCGTCATAAAATAATGACCCAATCAGCTTGTGCAACTTGACTTTAGCAGCTTATGATGGTGACTTTTAGCCAACGGTTGAGATTTTTCTCATTTGAATCAATGACCAAGATTCATCACTAATAAAGACTAGGTGTCTCTCTTTCATTCCTTATAAATAAGGGTGAATTTCATGTAAAAAATAAGGAGAAAAATAAAGGGAAGAAATCGAAGAAAAATCACCTATACACCAGTTGCTCTTTAAAAAAAGAATAAAGAAAAAAACCAACCTTCCCCTTTGCCTTTCCAACTTCTCACCTCAGTATACACCACCACCACCTGAAACACATCTCCTTATTAGCCAACAACTCTAACAATAGTGATAAAAAGCCTTCATCAACCACACAAACATTTGTTTTTATCCATTAAAGCAGCTGCCCGTGAGCTTTCTCCACCAATAACTTTTTCTCCAGCCTCTAACAACTACCATTCATCTTCCAACAAACCATTACGTCATGTTTGAAGCTCCACCAACAGGCACCTCCTCTACCTAGGTAATTCTCATACTCCCTTCTCTCTTTTAAATATTTTACCTTCATAAGCTTGCAAAACGTGAAATAATTCATGTTTTGTAAAAGCCAATAACTTGGTCACTTGGCTGGACTAGTAAACAAGTTATGTGGGTTGGACCTAAGCCCAACTCGTATGGATGGGCTGGGTCCAACCCACTTCACAAAAAAGGCTTGTTAGGTTATCTATTAGCCCAACAAATCAGGTCGGGCTGGGCCCGATCCCAACCCATATACGTGGGCTCAAGTCTTAAGCCCAATAAGCCCAGCCCAAATCTATCATTAATGGCATGTTTGGCCGCCATGTTTTTTTTTTTAAGAAATAAGCTCCTTTTTGGCTCTTAAGAACGTGTTTTCCAAAGATAACTTTAAAGATATTTTTAACGCATCTGATTTTAGATTAAGTGCGTGTTTGGCAAACATGCCCTATAATTTTTTGTTTACATTTAATTTGGTTATATTTGTGTATCTAGCCAAATAAACCCTTAACAATTTGAAACAAATTTGGAAAAAAAAATATTCGTTGACCATTTCAAAAATATTTATGGGTCCCTTACATGATTTCCCAACATTGTTATCTAATAAAAGGTTGTAGACTTACACTGTAAGATATGGATCTGTTATTAAATATACCTGATTTTTTCTTCAAAAAATTTAAAAAAAAAATCAAAAATTCAAAACAAAATTCCTTTTTTCATAAAACATAAAAAAAGTGTTTTTATTCAAGAATTTCATTTAACATTCGGCAGTAGAGTTACATTGTAACATACGGACCCGATATTAAATATACCTTATTTTTTCTCCAAAAAATTCAAAAGAATTCAAAAATTCAAAAAACAATGTTTTTCTTCAAGGATTTCATTTTATATTAGGATATAGACTTACACTGTAAGATACGTACTCAGTATTAAAAACACTCGGTTCTCTCCAAAGTTTCAAAAAATCTAAAAAAAATTCCTAAACAATTCCTCATTTCAAAAATAAAAAAAATATGTATTTTTGTTTCATGTATATGGTCAAATTCTAAAAGTGTTTCATGCATATTTTCTAAAAAGGATAAAATCACATTTTTTTTTATCATATTTTAAAAAATACGAAATGGATACCATCACCAGTTTATGATTATCTATTAAAGTTTGACCAAAATACCAAAAATTCCACAACAATTAATTTGTTTAATTAGTATTCAGAGTGTTAGGATTTAGTTGTAGATTTTAATATTTGGAGGTATAAAATTACACTGTAAAGTATATCCCTGGGTTTTAAAGATACAAAAATAGGAAATAAATACGATATTAAAATTTGGACCTTAAAATGGTGAGATATAACATGATAAGATAGAGACTTTCTCACGAGGGATGATCTGTCTTGAATTTTAGATGAGACGAACAAATAGAAACATGTCTTAAATTAATAATCAATTAACGATGTAGCTTACCGTAGGTAAAGTGCACTAAATGGGATGTGTCTTTTCCTTGCACAACTAATCCCTTTACTTAGACTCTCGTAGACCATTAGGTTTTCTAATGACCATAATATTAGGTAGTGACTCATGAACCTTACAATCATAACTTTATGATTAAATCCAAAATCCTTTCAATTATAGGAGGTAACTCTGCCATTTGACATTGTGCACATCTTATAACACACACTCATACAAAATCATATTAAAAAATTGCAAACTTGAGAGCTCAATGATGTAGGACATCTTTATTTTAACAAAAAAAAAAAAAGAAGTCATAGACGACCTTGTTTGTTTTTGCGTTTCAAAAACGCTTTTGAAAAAAATTGAAAGTTTTTTTTCTTTACTTTAAATTAATGTTTTTTGGTGTTTTTAGATCATTTTATGCGCTAATATCAAAAATGATTTTTTAAAAATAAAAAAACATTATTTTGATACATTTCTGAGTGAAAAACACTCGCAACCACACTCCTATACAGGTAGCGTGGAAAACAGAAGGTAAGTGTACATTAATAAGAACTGAAAGCATCTTACATTTATAAAAGGTTTTCAACAACTTTGGAGTTGGCATGTTATATCACCTGGTTGTCCAAGAACACAATATGAACATGGCATAGACCCTTCATTTTACGAAAACAAAAATGAAGAGATTATGGGTTTTATGCTTTATGGTCTAAGCATTTCATCATTCATAAAAGTAATACATCATCCATAAAAGTAATATACATTTCTTTGGGAAATACTTTATAAACATCACAATAAAACCTATTTAGCAATCACTCCATTACAACCATATATACAACAATAACAATAAATATAATCACTAAATTAATCAAGATAGTCAGTGGGTTTTTAAGTGGCTAGTACCCAGTACCTTTAGTCTTTAGGAGCTGGGTTGGAACTTGGAATGGTTCATGACCCATTCCTTCCCCTAACATGGCATATGGAACTTGGAATTGTTGATGTATTGCTAAGGTAAAGACTAGTATTATACATATGGTATAAGATCAACGAGATGGAATGGAAAAAAGAAAAGAGAAAAGGAAAAGGAAGTTTCCAATTTAAGCAAAAATCTAATAAGTATAAATATTACAACAACATGTTACCTTAATTTCCATCAACAACCTTATTATGAAATAATCAATTACAAGCCACAATCAAAGAATCAAAGAGTATAAGATCCAATAGTGACCATTGCTTGTGGGAATTTGAATACTACCCATCTTAGTTAGCTAAAAATCAAAACCCTTGTCATAAAATAAGAAAATCTAACTCCTTAAACCCAAACCTTAAATACATTCCCACAAAATAAAACATTGTTTTTCTTTTTCAAATACCTATACTCTTTAACCAAAAACCAAAATTTCCTTTACAAAAAGGAAATCTAGAAGCCAAAAACCTAACCCAAATCCAAAAAATGAAAACAAATCAACAAACCTAGGTAAAGAAAACTTTTAAAAAATTCAAAACTCATAAAAGAATTAACCAAAATAGAATCTCAAAAGAAGATATACATATATACATGTACCACCATCACAAGCTTAAAGTTTGGATAATCAACAACTTGCTAATTCAGCAAAGCCTACACAAATTATATATAAAAAAATAATCTAAAAGAAAATAAAAATGAAATGTTGAGATTATTGCAATATAGAAAATGAAAATGAACCAAGGGAGGGAAGTTGCACTGGGTTGGGAGGCTCGATTTTTTAGGGTGGCTGTCAAAGATTTGAAGTGGGTAGGAGAAAGATCAAGTTTAGGGTTTGAATTGAAATCAAATAAGAAGAAGAAATGGGAGAGAAGAGAAGATTGTCGTGTTTTAAATCACTTTAAAATCGCCGATGAAATTACCATTGATTTTTTTTTAATTCCATCGTTGTTTTCATCGAAAATTACTGACAAAATATATTCATCACATTTTATATCAATAAAACCGCAACGAAATATTTTTTTGTTAGTGTTTCTATTATTTTTTTGTAATTTTCTGGTAGTGTCTTTACTATGGGATAAATCTCATTCTTGAGTCTACTATTGCAATTTATTTCACAACCAAATAAGAGATATCTTTTACTCTTTTTTTTGCAATTCATTTATTTTCATTTTGTCTTGTCATTTTCTTTGCAGAAATTGGTTTGCAATCTTATGTAGTCTATAAGTATCATTGCAAATCAGTGAAATGATCAGAACTTTATGAGCTTGATTTAAGAAAGTGAAAACCTTTATGCAAAGTAGGTAATCATCTTACACAATTTTTTGCAATTTTGTTTTTCATTCAACACATACCAAGAGCTAATTGATGATGGATTTTTATACATTTATGATTAATTGAGATTGAAACTTAGTGTTTTATTTCAATATTCTTCCAACCCTCTTCCACATAGTTTCTATCTCTATCACGCCCTCTTTTAACTCTCTTTTATAGGTTTTCCCCCTCTTAATCAATCTATCCCTCTCAAATAAAGATTTTTACAGCCCTTTAAGTTTTGTACTCTTGTTCTAAATTAACCTTCTAAGTAAAAAAGCTATCAATATAATACAATTCTTATAATATACTCCAATATTAATTCCTAAAAAACAATTTAATCTCCTTTTTAATTATATGTCTATTTAAATACTATGCTAAACCCTAAATAACACATAATAAATTTTCTAAATCATTCTAAACTAATGTTACTTGTTTTGGAAAGCTCTTCTAACATCAAAAAAAAAAAAAAAATTCTCTAAGAATAAGATTCATAAGATTTTTATCCATTTATAGGAATTGATTTTAATTCATATAGTTAAAATAAAATATTTTAAAACAAAAATATTCACAAATAATGTTATGCTAAAGCTCATATTAATTAAAATTAAATATAAAACACCAAAAGGCGTGGGGACACCGAGTTTAAGAACTTTATTTTCTTAAAAAAAAATTTTATTTAATTATACCATAACAAAAATAGATGCTTATAAAATTAAGTATAAATAAAATATCACGATGTTTATTTGAGACTGTGATAATCTCATAGAAAAAAACTAAAACAATTTATGAAGACTAATTCAAAATTAAATAATTGTTAAAGAATAAAATTGAGGAAAAAAGGATAAAAATAAAAGAAAAGAAAATGGGAAACGCCAAGAAAAGAGGGAGAATGCAAAATAGAAAAAAAATAGCCACATATTTTTTTCAATTCACCCTCCATTTATTTTCCATTTTCCTATTTTTTTATTTTAATTTGGTATTTTTATTTTCAATTTCATCTCTAAACTTTTTTTAACAATGGCTTGAGTTGCTTTTGAACCAACTAAGTCCACTAGATCATATTAGAATAGTTTCCACACGATTTAATTTTAATCTTAGACTAAGCAAGGAGTCAAGTCAATAGAAATTTTTTTTTTGTTAATTTTATCCTCATATCCTTTTTACTAAATCAACCGGGTCATATTAAGATAACTTTAACAAGATTTCATTTAAACTCGGGTTAGACAAGAAATTGAGTTGAGAGGTTTTTTATGTCAATTTCTTTTTTTTTTCTCTCAATTTCATCCTCAAACTTTTTTTTTAATAGCCAAAATGATTCTAGACTAGCCAAATTGATCGAATCACATCAAAATAACTTTTACATAATTTAACTTTAAATAAAAAATCAAATAAAGAAATTTCAAAATTGACTTGCCGAATTAAATTTAATATAAATATTAAATAATTATCTACAATCAACCTGAGTATTTTTTGTTGCAGCGTGCACCCCAAGTTTTTTGGTATAAAAAGTATAATTTTTCTTTCAAATATCTATCTTCCTGGATAAATTCTGATTAGCTTCAAGAGGAGCTTCGATAACTGTGGGGAAAAAAAGCGTGTAAGATGCATTTCAAGAGCCGAGAACAGAGCTTATTTCTGACAACTTGCCAAAATAAGAAGAGAAAGTTAAAGTCCTGTTTACGCACTTTGTTTCTGTAGAGCTCTTTGCCCCAGTTAGGTCCCCTAAGTAAATAGTTCAACAAAAGAACCGCTTCCCCTATATTCTTCCAGGTAATGCTTCTCATCATTCATCCTTGCTTTAACTTCTGATTCATATTTCACATTGCATGACAGAACCAGCCTAAGGACAATAAAATGCAATGTGTCAAACATTGATCAGAGGTTGAATAATATTTTCAACTCTAAATTCTAATTCTAAAGTATAAAAGGTATAATAGCCTATGGTTGCCAACATCCCACCGAGCTTCTTTCAAGCTATATCCCAAATCTTTCTAGTTCTTCTTCTGGCATATTTTTCTTCTCGTCAGTGATTGTTAAAAGCATGAAACAAATGGGCATCTTACAGTGCTGCAAGGTACCGCTCTTCTCCTGTTTCTCCTCTCCATCTGGCGGTCCTAAACTTGAAACCATAACTTCAAAAGGTTCTGTGGCTCTTTGTGCAAGGATATAACGATGAAACAAGTCACTATTCTTCCTTGCCTGCATTTTAATAAAAAATTGAGGTTTAGTGACTGTCAAATTGGGTTAATTTAAGCTTCCAAAAATAATGACACCTGACAGTAAAGATGAACACTCACCACCATCGTGGTATAGTGTTGTGTTCTCTCGTGCCTTCTTTGCTATCCCTTTAACCGATTCAGCTGTAATCATCAATTAATGGTTAATATGAGAGGAAAGATCGAACATGCAGGCAAAAACCAGATGAGACAGAGAGAATGGTGAGAATTGAGCAGCTTTCTTCTGGATGCTTTAAACTACTAATTGATCTTTCTTTTCATGGTGTTATAAGCTGAAAGAAGCAATCAACTAGATATGCAAGGCTTTTGAGAGAATACTAAACTTTCTTATCAAATCTCACCCTTAAATTTTCTTTTCTTGTTAGCCCTCCTCCTCTTCCTCTCAGCCTGAGTAAGTTCTGCTTCTTCCTTAATATCACCTTTGCCTGAAAAAACTTCCTCTGGAGCCAGCATAGCTGCATCTGAAACTGCCATGGGTGCAATCTATACATGGAAGACTGTGTATTAGCAAGTCAAGTCAGAAACAAAGTTCAGACCGAAGAGGATAGGGAGATATCTTTTACCTCCTCCATAGCAAGAGCAGGGACATTTGCTTGGATAGACATGTCTTCTATGACCTATCAAAGTCACACAAAAGGGATCAATTTTTTTTTTTAAATAAAAGTGGATAAAAGGACGTCATTTTGTGGATTGAGAAACATACAGGTTTGGGAGCAAAGTGGTAGTGAGAAAGTGCATCCAACTTCAAGCACAGTTTTTTGAACAGGACACTTGCCTAAGTAAAAAAAGAAAACAAGATTACACAAATCAAAGATGTCAATGTAATAAAATCAGGAGGACATAGAAAACATAATACTAAAATGCAATGTGCTGGAGTCATTGAAGATATGAAAATTTGTAATGAAGAAACAACTAAGGAGAAATAATAATAGTACCAACAACATCATGAATATCTACCTCCTTCTGTTCATCTGAGAAAGATAACGGTGCAGCAGCTGGATTTGTCTTTTGAACATATTCTTCCTGTAAATAATTAGAGAGAAATTTGGATTCAATACACGAGCTCAACAACAGAAGAAAACAATCAAGCTCAGAAACTATTAAGAACAGTATAGGATCCACTATCCAGAATTGGAAACCCGACAAAGCATGCTGGTTAAGATAGACAAACCTCATAAACATCGGCAAGACCCTTCTTGCTCTTATTATCATCCTGCACATTTTATGAAAAATACAGCGAGCAGAATTAATATTATATAATAACAGGGAACAATGGAAAATAAACTAAACTAAACTATGTTACCAGTAATATTGTTTACCAACTCTTTCAGTTCTCTCGGTGCTTTAGAGGGTAAACTGGGAGCCTTCTGAATGTCATTAAACTGTCCCTAAGATCATCATGGCAAGACTGTTTCTGGTTAAAAAGTCAGCATGTGCATGCACGCACACAGACAACAATGTCTAACATAGCAAAGTATCAAAGCAGTGTCCAATTCAAAATGAGAAGCAGCAAGATCTGAACAAAGGAACCAGTTATATAGATTCAAAACAAGAAAGATCAAGATAAAATATACCCAAAATTTTTCCCATAACAAAGCATAAAATTCCATGAAGCTACTCATATTGTCAGGTACAGTGGTAGAAAATTTCTTTCTGAAAGCTTGACCTAGGATTTAGGAATTTTTTCTGCGTGTATAGAAATTTGGAAAAGCCAAAATCATAGGAGGAAGTTGCTCTGCCATTAATATCACCCATTCATCTGCCAACTTTAAGAACACGAGTAATTGGACAAATGTTCACCATTATCTAAAAACCAGAAAATTCTGGACAGACATTGTTCAAATTATCTGAAGAACTGTGCCATGGCTTTGAATAAATAATCATGCATATGTCCAGTAACAATTGCAATGTTTAGTCACCAACTTCTCATAACAAAAACAGCCACATATAAACCAGTGTTCTCATAGTAAAAGAAGACTTGTGTATGAACCTCAACAAAGACAACCCTGTTGCCACTGCAACATAACATTGGGATAGTGTACATATGCATGTGAGCAAGTGTGCGCGCATCTGAGGTACATCAGCTCATCACATGGCCATCACATAGATATAGTTGCAGTTTACCTTGAAGCAACTGCGAAAAATTCTACTTGGTTTCTAAGTGCAAAATAAAAGAAAAATTGCATGACACAGAAATCATAAATCATAATCAATTTGTTACAAGCAATCAACACTTAGCAAGAAAATTTGGATTAAACATTTGAAATAAAGTCAAACAGTGATGTCTTAACAAGACATCAAGATACATAAGAAAATTCATTAAAAATTGAAGTTTACCTCAATGATCCTATTCTTAATCATATCTTCCAGTGTTGCAGTAACCTCCTCAGTGATTACAGGGGCAGGCCTCATATTGTGTTCAAAGTCTAAATCAACTTCTAGTGCACTATTCTTGGGTCTGCTTGCAGCAGTTACCTGTTGCAAAGTCCATTGTATGTGACATCAAAACCAAAACCTAATATCGATTGGATTGGGTAGGATTATATCCAAAAACGAATAAAAATAATAAAGCACAAAGCATAAAAGCAATTTTCTTAATTAGACATTAAAGGAAGGCCATAGTTACCTCTCCTTGCATGGTCCAAGTTTTTGGCTCCAAATTTGCTTTCTCCATCTGCTCTATCTCAGATTGAAGCTTCTGAAGTTGTTTTTCATGGGTAGAAAGTCTACCTTTTCTCTGCACAATGGAAATAACAACACCATTACATCTACACATACGTTCACTTCTTAAAATTTAAATTATACTACCACAGGAAAGACAGCAGAAACTTTATTGAATGCATTTAGACATAAAAACACATCATAATACCTCATCAACTGCTTCATCATCAAGTTCATCGTCTGAGCTTGAGTCTTCTTTTGACTTTCTTTTTAAGATTTTTCTCCTTTTACTGCCAAAGAAGTCTTCATATCTGAATCTCAGCGATGCACAAGAGAAACCAAGAATCAGTAATTCAAGGTAAAAAAAAAAAAAACTTTTAAGGAAGGTAGTAAGGTCTGGTGCTGGTGGCACCATTAGAAGCAGTATGAACATGAAGACTTAGTGATAGAGGTGAACTAAGAAGAGCAAAAGAAAATGAAATACAAATCAGTATGACCATTGAAGCAACAGTTTCATAAGAAGTGCTGCCAGCAACAGGGCAAATGGAGGCCTTGCTAAGTTTCCGTGAGATTTCTCTGGAACAAATAAATAAATGAAAGAAGTGCTTTAACTATCACCATGTAACTTCAGTTATGATTCTATAACTAATAACTCATCCCGGGAAAAAAAAACCCCAAAAAATAAATACAACAAAATTAGGACCTGGCATGCTTGCTTGCATCTTCATCTTCCTCATCACCATCGCCAAAAACCCCAAGCTGAATGATTAGATGTCCAGTGAGTATAAAAGCATGAACCATAAAAAAAAGGGAAAGAGTTGAAAATTTATAAAGGAAAAATCTATGCTAATCCAATTAAATAACACATCTACAATATGCATAATCCCAGATTGATCTTCAATATAGATTAATTAAAAGCTATATTTGATTATGACTTTGCCAACACTACCTCCACTACAGCAAACTGAATAACCAACAATAATCCGCGCTATCCTAGATCAAAATCATATCTAAGAATTCCCAAACCAAACAAATTATCATAATCACATAAAAA
>Ga0325411_1005094_pt1 | contig 14606 bp, 9 predicted proteins | sample PopdelMetagenome_13_FD_206181 | JGI IMG/M metagenome (GOLD analysis project Ga0325411, IMG submission 206181) | Populus deltoides microbial communities from Bellville, Georgia, United States - Xylem-PdIQD-R4 | ecosystem: Host-associated > Plants > Phyllosphere > Stem > Wood/Secondary xylem... | reverse complement strand
CTTTTTAAATTTCTCTAAAACAACAAGAAAGGAACTTGTAAGTAATTTCACTAATAAAAATTAATTATAATAATAGTTAAAATAACATTCAATTATTCAAATAATAATTGTATGGATTGGATAATTGGAGAAAATCACAAGTAAACAAAACAATTTAGGTAATTAATCAATATTCAAGAACGAGCACGAGTCTATAATGTATTACTATGAATATATTTTCTTGTCTAGTTGAACGCATTATATTCAAATTTTTACACACAACCCATCTATTTTCTTCCAATTTTTTTTATACAAGATGCACTTCTTGTTCTAAGGCTTTAAACTTTGCTCAAACATTCTTGGTAACTATTTAAGCATCTGATCAAGATCCCCTATTGATGCCCACGTACCTTTATTTTTCCTGAAATAAAAGTACTCGATAGAAAAAGAAATAAAGTAATCATTGATGGTAATTCCATCTATGGTAAGCGGCTCTATCATCGCCTCGCCAATGCTGCATCTTTTTTTATCCCTACTACTAGAGATGGAATCACTCTTAATCCAAACATTATCAACTAGTTGATCCCAATGTAAAAATAAGTAGGCTCTAATTTCAGAAGATTTTCTGCTTTTTTTTCCATCTCGCACCTCAGAATGTTCTGTTTTTTTTTCTCTTGCCATTACTATGTGTGGTACTAATGTTTGACATATTAACTCCAACTATCATGTCACAAACATCATATGCTAATTTAAGAATGATATTGTTTTCTTCCTTCAAATTAACATCATCATCATCATTAGCATTCTGAATGTTATCATCCTCACCATCATCATCAAACAACACTTCTAAAAAAGGAGTCCAAATATATTGTCTAATAGGCCTAAACTTTTTTGCTTCTCTGATTTCTTACATAAAAGTAAATGAATACAATTAATGAAACCTAATCAAATTTTCTACTATATAAACCAGACAATTAAAAGGTTAAACAATAAAGTTCTTAATAATTAACCTGGGTTTTTATTTGCCACCACCTATCATTTGCAGATATAGTTCTCAGTTCACTATTCTAACCAACACCAATTTCAAAAATTATTTTTCCAAATTCTCCAATCCTATTTTGAATCATCTCATTTGTTCTTCGATCGTGGTTTAGTGAAAGCATGACCAGTCTTATCTTTAAAGGTAGTCATAATAAATTTTCAATTACCTTTATTGAAATGAGTATTTGGTTGCATTCTCATACCAATAACTATGATATAATGTCATAAAAAAGTATGCAAATTGTTTTCAGTCCAAGATGTTTTATCCTAACTTTTAGCACTTTTCATTTCTTCGTTTCGTAAGCTTGTTTAACATACACAATCAAACACATGAGTATTTAAAAGTTTACATGTAATGCCTTGAACTTTTTAATGAAATTTGCATGTTTTCAATAATTATGGTCATGAAAAATAAGGAATTATATGTGTGTGCACGCGTGTGTATCATAAGGGCATCATCAAGACCACCTCTCCAACAAATTATATCCACAAGTATATTGATACACCATTTTTACTTATACATTAGTGTGGTTACAACACCTTATAAATTACAAACATAAACTAGACTACAATTACAACCATTAATCAATACCAAGTGCAATCCAATAGAAAAGGCCAGGTAGCTCGATAGCCATTTCTATTTTTAGTATTGAGGCTTTTAAAATAAGATACTTGTAAAACACATAAAATAACAAAAATCACCATAAGTAAATACATCATCATGTTTACTACACTTTACAACTTATGAATAAATCAATATTATTAGCCTTTTCTTTAAACATATCCATCTATGTTATTTTTAATATAATACCTCCTCATCAACCATTAATAAAATCTTCTTTTCTATCAAACACCTTTAACTATTATCATCACAAATAGAAACTATTCCTTGATTTACCATATATTTCATATCTCATCTTATTATGTTTTTTCACTCCTTTTTTATCTATTGAATCTGTAGTAACATTTTCTATAATGTTCCCTTTCCACATTGTATTTTATTTATACCATATTTCATCTTATGAGTATATTCAGTTCATGCTATTATTGTATTTCTTAATTACCATCATATGCCTTCTCGGCCCTCCCAATCATTTATTTTATTCCAACAAACTAAAATCGTTAGTTCATCTCATCATCTATTCATATAATTATCGGCTTATCAATATCTATTTTTTTTCATTTTGGCTCATCCATATAAATTCTTAAACTCAATGTAGTTCCAACTCATTTCTGGCTTGTACATACTTTTCTTCTATTCTCATGTACTTTATGCCCATCCAACTTCTTCAATTATTATTTTTAAGTATTTCTCAAATTCATTTATGAAACATTTCAATGTTTCTTTCCTACTTAAATATTTATTATATCCATTGGCGGAAAGTTCCAATATGTTTTCAACTCAGATATTTTTTATGTTTATTTATGGCTAATTATAATATTTCTCCCACTTCATTATTTTTTTCATGCCCATTTATGGCACATTACAATATTTTTTTCAGTCAATTATTTTACATGCAAATTTATAGCATATTTCAATATTTTTTTCTACTTAATTATTTTTCATGCCCATTTAATTCATTTACATAATAATTATGTCTTATCCGTACATTTCTAGATTTATCTGTTTGTCTATAAATTTGATCAACACTTTAATCAATTCATTTGATCCATTTTAGTATTCAAACTCGTGCTCTTCATCATTCAAAATCACTAACTTTTTTAGGAATCCATAACTCATACTTCAGGTTTAATAGCCCTCACTGTTGCCGTAAGAATAATATTTAAAATTATTGGCCTGCCATTATAACTAATTTAAACTTTCACACATTACATTCTACTATTGCTATCAAATTCCAATTTCACATATTCAATTTTCACTGTTGCAATCCATTTAATTTTAATATATCATATTTGTACTCTATATGCATATCTCACCTACCATTTTTTTTCTTACTCTATAGCAAATTTACACCAGGTTTGATTTTAACATTAGACATTATTCTTGTGGCCGACTTAAATACTTTCCAAAACCATAGCCTCTACTCATATGGCCGATTCAATACACAATTTGTTAGTAGCACTCGCTCACGTGGCCGACTTACAAAATATCTGATTAGTAACTCACACTCATGTGGTTAGCTCATAAACATTGTGTTACGATGTCTGTCGTTATGAATGATTACAATTTATGTACACTTATTTTCCGTTGTGGTGGTCAATTTCTCTTTACATAGTGGTTACCGATTTATATATTAAATACCACGGTTGTGGTCGATTTCTATTCACATAAAGGTTATCATTGTTGCGGTTCATTACAATTCACATGTAAAATATTTCCACCCTTGCGGTCATATACAAAACACAAATGTTTCTCCTATAACTCCCAAACATAAACTATTAATATTTATTCACCATGCACCTGCAACATTTGTCTAACAATCAATGCAACATAACATATAATTTCTTATATTTTAATCTTCTCAAAATTCCAAATTAATGATCCACGTATCAAAACCAATATACAATAATGATAATGACATTCAAGTATCCATAATATCATTAAAACAACAAAACTAACACAATTTCCCTCAATTTAACCAATTTCCATAATTTCAACATTTCAATACATCTAACACAAAGCATTTAAACTCTTAGCAATATTTATTGAAAATTTAACAGAAAACTTAAGTATTTCTAAACATAATTTAGAACATCACAAACATTTCAATGTAATTAAATTTCTAAAATTTTATTTCTTCAACATATTAATTCTTTTCAATTTTACATATTTCATTTTTCATTACTCACACAATTTCACTTTGTCCCATATATTATTTTTATCAATATACAAGACATGGAGCATCATAAATCACTGTAGATTTAGATTTATTTCCTAAATTTCTCAAAATTCACCACTAACCTTTCAATCAATTCCAATAACATTTATCAAATATTATTTCTTCCTAAACCTATTTTCAAGCATATTTATTCCAATTAATAAACTTAACACCCAAACTCAATTAGCCAACTCACTTTCAACATGTAAATCACATATACAAATCAAAATACCTTCCTAAGCATAATTTACTTACACCTACAATTTAATAGCTATAATATACTATAATTCTACCCCAAATCTCATAATTTCCAAACATATTTTTTTTCAACACATACATCACAACATGTCAAACATCCATTCACTTCATTCATTTTTTTTTATTATTATTATTATCCATTTAATAAATTCACACACAATTTGGACACTATTTATTCCTATACTTGGCATTTCCAACACAACACACTACACATATTCAAAATCATATATTGCTACAACAAACCAATGTTATGTATATAACTCATCCACAAGATTAAACATGTTTCCAAACAAGAATTTGATAATCATTCAATAAATAAAATAACCTATTTCTCCCTTAAAGAATTTCAAATCCTAAGATCTTTTTTTTCTCCCTTAAATTTGTTTCAAATCTTATAATAATTATTACTAATAACCATCATTGCATATCTCTTACATTAAAGACAACACCATGATCAAGCATTTTCCCAAATAATTCTCAAAATCTTTCATTCAAAGTACACTAACAATTAAACTATAAATAGATATAATAATTAAATTCATTTTCAAGTATGTTAATTTTTATACCACTAATTCCAAAACACCACACATAGTCCAATTCAATAAGTTCTCATATAATTGAGCAAATTTCTTAACTTTCATTCATGAAATTCATACACCCAAACAAAACTCTATATTGCTAACCATATCTTAGGTTTTCATATTAATTCCTAAACATTTAATATCACAAAAATTGGACAACTTCCATCTCTCCCAATTCCATTTCATGGTCGGCCATAAGGTAGCCATCAACCCATGATTTTTATTTAATTTTTTTCTTTAATTTGTTTTTGTTTTAACCATTGTCATTCAAATAAATCAAAAATTCATTGAAAACAATCATTCCCACCAAAATCCAATTGAAACCATTTTCATACATTCACATAATCCAACAACAATAGCAAATAATTCAATTATCATTATTACACAAAAACCCATATGAACCCTAATTTCAAGAATTAAAGGTTTTCCATTACTATTCAAAATCCAATTATAAATTAAGATTTATTAGAAACATCAAAACACTTAATGGAGTGTGTTTCTTGCAACAAATCCCATGTTTTTTCCTTCCTCTTTAATTTTTGCACTATTTTTTTCACTAACATTCCAAGCTTGAAATTTCCTTTCTCTCTAGTTTTTTTTTTCCTATCTTAGCTTGATATCTGAAGTAGAAATCATTATTACACTCTCTATTGCCTAAATTTTTGGAAGAACAAACACTAGATTTGAAGAACAATGAAGGCTACTATGTTGTTTAATGGCCTCAGCCAAAACAGTAGCAAGGAGTAAAAGTTGGCTAAAATTACAAAAATACTATTAATGAGCCCATATGTTATTTTTTGTATTTTTATTGGATCATCAGCATTCTCGCAAGGCCTTTCTAATCACTGATTATCTTGGAATTTTAATACAATATAGACAAATATGTTAAGAGACTCTTCATCAAGTTTCAGCTCAATCTAATGATTGGATTGACAAATATATTTAATAACGTTAAATTAGATAATAAGTATTTTTTCACCAGAATCCAAATTTTACATATTATTTCATTTACTTATATTATGATGATTTTTAAATTAATTCAGTGAAGACTTCCATCCATAATCATCATAAAATTTTCCTCAAAATTTTCACCATTTTGTCACAATAGCGTGATGGGCTTATACCAACAATATATAGACACACACACACACACTTACTTTATGATTACTCTTAGACTTTTCAGATATTATTACCAACACTGGTTGGACAGATGAGTTAAGATTAGAGATGTTCCAGCATCAAATGCCGTAGACGACCAGCTTTCCTAGTATATGTTGGCTTTATCGGAGGTCCACAGCTCCGTAGAAAAAAGCCATAACTGCTGAACCTCCGAGACCTATTCTACATGAATTATGAAGCTTGCAGCTAAATCCCAATACCAGAAATACTAATAAGGATGGCAATAATAGTGGTGGAAGAACTCAGAAGAGTAAATAAAAATAAAGAAATAACTTCAAACAACCACTTTGAGCAACCCGAATTTCCTGAAATAATTGCATAATAAAAAAAAACACTTAAAATATAAAGAATATAAAAAGTATTTTTTTTGTTTGGAAATGCATTAAAATAATATATTTTTTATTTTAAAAAAATTATTTTTGATATAAATATATCAAGATTATTTAAAAAACACAAAGAATAATTTTAAATAATATATATGTGTGTGTATAATATGATGGTTTAACAGTAATTAACAGTATCAACTCAAAAACAAATATAGATTCTATACCAATGAAAAATTAAAATGATGGTTTAAGAAGAAAAAATATCCTCGAGTAATCGTTAATCAGCAGCTTTAGAATTTGTGCTTGTAATGCTGGCTATTGACAACTCATGAGAGGCGTAACTTTCTAGAAACTTTTAAGATCGATTTGTCTTTTATCGAAAAAAATCGCAGAAAGATATGTGTTTTTCATGAAAAGTTTTTTTTTTAAAAAAAAAAAAACAAATGTGAGTGGGAGGAATCTTTAGTTATTGACTCCTAGACATTATAGTCATAAAATAGAGGAATCTATGATCACTTGAACATTATCTTATTGTTCGCTACCTTACTCAACTAGTTTTGATGCTCGTACTTTTATTGAATTATTTTTTATATAAAAATAATATTAAAATATTAAAATGAAGTTAAAAATAATATAAAAAATCCATCATATTTAAACGACACTAATTAAGGTTAGGATAAAGTTATTTTTTTTTAGACAATACATGCTACTTATAATGAAAGAGCATACATCAAAAAATAAAATTATATAATAAAAATCTATTTTTAACCATTAGAAAATACAAAAACATCATTGACTCCAAGACAATTGATTTTTTTAGGAAAGCCATAGGTAAAACTTAAGTATTGTAGTGAATAGTAGATTTTTCATAAGGTTACATGGAAACTTCCTTTTTTTTTTTAGTTTTTTTTTTAATTGTTTTTTATTATAACCACCACCACTATTACCGCGTCTTCTTCTTGGTATAGAGAAATTTTATCATTTGATTATATTCATTTTTTTTGTCTTGATATTGACACGCACTACCTAGATCTTATCCGTGAATAGTTACACCAAGTATTCTTTTCAGGACCATTTCTATTACTTATCTAATATATTCTTTTTATATTTAATTACCTATTATATCTAATTAATACACGACATCTAATATATTTAGATTTATTTAATACATTTAATATATATATAATATTTTTATATATTTCATTTTATTTGATTAGAATTCAAATTTATATTCATTTAGAATTTATTTAAAAATGTAATTTACAATTTCTTATAATTTATTATTCTAAATTAGAATTTAGAATGATTTACTATTATTATTATTATTATTATTATTATTATTATTATTATTGAGATGAAAAAAAAATAAACTTGATTTGAAAGATAAAATTAAAGACCATAAAACTTTTGACAAAAAAAAAAGAAATCAAAAGAAAAATGATCAAATTAAAATTACTATTATTCCAATTGAAAAAAAAAAAAACTAGATATGAGGGATAAAATTGAAAACCACAAACTTTTATAAAAGAGCAAAGGAAAAAAAAGAAAAAAAAATTGAAGAACTTACACTTATAAATTAGATTTGAAAACAAATAATTTTTTTTTAAAAAAAACAAAAATCAAAACAAAAAAGACTGAATCTGAAACCAACAACAATAAGGATCATAGTTGAGTTTTTAGGACAGGAAAGAGAAATGAAAAGAGGCAAAGGATCATTGACAACAAACCGGTCATCTTTAGATGACATACACTACTAATAAATAAGGAGGACATGGAGGAGAACCAAATGAGACCCTTTTTTTTATGTAATATACATACATTTTCTTGTCGTCTGTGTTTTTTTATCTCCTTCTGTGTGTTATTTGATTTTTAAAAATTAGTATTCATTAAATAATATAATTCTTTATAAAGATAATAACAAAAGGTCTGAGTGTTTTTATATAAAAAAATCTAAATTTTAATTTTTTTCATTCAAAAACACCTCCAATACATTATTAAAACCTTAGTAAATCCCTTTTCAACCCGTAAATAGTCTAAAATTTAAAAATCAAATCAAATCAAAAAACTATTTTATAAGCTCCGATCTACTTTCATTAGCATGGTTAAAGGACAAAACTACCTCCATTAAATTAATCTTAATAAACCCCTTTTCATCTTGCAAATAGTCTAAAATTTAAAAATAAAATCAATAAAAAAAACTTTTTTATAAGCTTCAATCTACTTTCTTTAGCATTGTTAAAGGACAAAACTACCTTCATTAAATTAACCTTTATAAGATATGTTTCTACTCAATTTTTGATAATGTTTTGATAAATTTGTTCTGTTTTTATGTGCAACCTGTAAACGTACTCATTGGCATTAAGATCTTTTTTTTTTTTTTCTATTGAGATTTGGACTGACTTCCTCTCTTCTTCTGTTTTCAACGAGTTTCTCTCTTTTACCTCAATAATGAATAACCAAGGACGTAAAGGTAAGAAGATAAAGTTTATGAATGAAATATAAAAACCTAAAATAAGAAAGACTAAATATGCAAAAATAAAAATAAACTTATGGGACCAATTGAAAAAATAAAAAGCTTTAGGGATCAAGTAGAAGTTTTCCATGTTTTTTAAATAGTAAAAATGGAAAGGTGCTATGTTTTTTAAAGTGTGTAGTTTTGGTCCTTGTTCTCTATTATTTTTAAAATTTTAATCTTAAATTTTATTTTGTAAATTTATTTTTTAATTTAACGTTTGAATATTTTATAACATCATACATGCCAGAGTATGTAAATTGAAATTGCTTTCATTACATAAAACCAAGATAATATAACTTATAATGATAGAATTAAAAATAAATAAAGTTCAATGACCAAAGTGTAAAAGTAAAAAATTAGGGGAAAAAATGACTTAGCAATCACGTAAACAATGGAATGTAAAAGGTGCACGGTCTAAAATGCCCGCCTGTTTTAGTTCACTGTATAATAATATATTTGTTTTTAAATGGAAATTTTAATGGGAAAATGGCTAATTGGTACTTTGACCTCCCCAAAGGCCCGGTCCATGCACGTTACTCAAAATCAATTCTACATGGTATTTTTTTTAAGGCAAAATCAATCCATCATGGAAACGTATCCAATGTGGAGCATACTTTATATATATATATACAAAATACTTTTTATTTCGTTTGTGAAATAATAAAATTTGTAGTCGCAATCTAATTCCATAGTAATTAATACTGCTTGATGCCCGTTAATCACATCTGCGCAATTTCTTTTATAAAAATACTAGAAATGTTACTATATATACTATTTTCATATAAATTACTATTTTCATATAAATATCAATATCCTTTGTAAACATAATCGCCAAACCTTTATTCAAAAGAAAAAAAAAAAGAGATCTTAATGGAATTTGATTTAGATTCAAAAACTCATTAGACATCGGCTACACAGCGATAATAGCAACACTCCTTTAATTTCTATTAGTTTTAATATAAATGAAATTTATAGCATATCATACATGTTGTTATACTATATTTCAAAGTGAAAAAACACTATTCAATTTATTTTATCAAAAGTATGATTAAGTACTTTCAATATTATCCCCCCCCAAAAAAAAAAATAAATAAATAAATAAAATGTTTTGCCGTATTATAGATACATGGGAATGGATATCCACACCTAGCTAGTACTTCTGGATGAGGAATTCAATCTCATTCGTAACTTAATTAATAATATCCTTACCGATAAAATATATAAAAAATAATAGTATAATTACCCCCCGCCCAAACAAAGACTAGGGTATTATATATAACTGATATTCTTGAAAGACTCGAGTTTAATTTTTCATTTATTTTTTTTAAATTATCACAGCCATAATTATACATTCCGTGCCCTGTTAAATAGCTGATATTATAAGCTTTTTTTTTCCGCGTCGAGTGTTTGGGGTAATTAAGAAGATAAAATGTCATATATCTTTTTAAATATCTACGTTCTTATGTACTGGAAGCAGCTTCTCTCTAAATTTCCGCGTCGAGTGTTCTAAAATAGATTTCAGGTACAAATTTGTGGGGTTGCCAAAACAGCCGTTAAAAGTTGCTTCTCCAATAATTAATCTTGAAGAGCAAATCATTCACATTTGTTTGCTACATTTAGATGAATATAATGAGTTTTTTATATTTAATTACTATTAAGATTTAAATTCGACAAGATAAACATTTTATATTAAATTATTCCAAGTAAAAAATTCTTTAAAAAATAACCACAAATAAATGATGGGATATAGTTTTAATACCAATTAAATTGATTATTAATTTGAACATTAAAGGGTGCAAATAAAAAAAGGTGAGGACTGAAATGGAAAATTAATCGAGTGCTCGTGTTTACTGGGACAGTGAATTTCAGAGATATTTGGTGTATGTAATGGTAATGTAGTAAAAAATAAAAGAGGGGAACAGTGAGGGAAGGCATATACGATAAGACCGAAGAAAAGGGAAGATGCAATGAAAATGAAAAGAAAAAACGAGGTGGGTTCCTTGCACCCAACGCATCTTTATGGCTTATTTTAATATAGGTTTGGGTTCGGAACTAGGCTTGGTTTTTGTAGACTTTCTCTTTGTGTGAGGATAAGAACGACCACTCTCTCATTCAAGAACCCCCATTTAATTTCTCCCAGCCGCCTCCATTTCTCAAAGACCCAAAGGCCTTCTCCCTTCTTTTCTTAGCACCCGACACAAACTCAACACGCATACATACACGCACAACAACTCTCCCTCTCCCTGTCTCTCTCCCTGCTTAGTACAAACCAAGAAGAAGTTTCATTATTTTCTTCAATCTCTCTAAGACCAGGTTGATCATTCTCTTTTTAGTCATTCAAGCTGGCGATCGAAAACCAAGAAACCACTATTAAGCCCAAGAACAGAAGAATAATGGTAATGCCTTTGCTTCTTTTCTGTTTTTTTTCCCGGATTTGAAACACTGGTTTATTTGTTTTCATTTGCTTTCTAAAATGTCATTGGAATTCATTTTGTGGAAAATGCATCTCACTTCACTTGGTGAATGGAGTTTTAGTACAACAGTAGTTGGTTCTTCTTTGTTGTCTGCTTGAAAGATTCTTACTTTTCTTCCTTTCCTTTTTCTTTTTAATACTAACAATCTGTTTGTGTTGAATTGTGCAGGGAGCTGGAGGACCTGATGATGAGGACCACAGGTGGCCGCCATGGCTAAAACCTTTGTTGCGCGAGAGATTCTTTGTTCAATGTAAGATGCACGCTGATTCACACAAGAGTGAATGCAACATGTATTGTTTGGATTGTATGAATGGTGCTCTTTGCTCTCTCTGCCTTGCCTACCACAAGGATCACCGTGCTATTCAGGTAATTCAATTGTTTTCCCAATTTTGATTTGTGTTTTTACTCATTCTTGTCAGTGTTTCGATTTTGGTCCTGGATTTTTCTTCCTTCCTTCCTTCCTTCTTTCTTTCTGTTTTGTTTTGTAAGGTTTGTTTTTCACTTTCCTATTCTGGGACTGAAACAATCCCTCTGTTTTCTTACTTTTTTTCGGACATTGTAAATCCAATATATTAAATTTGTTTTTATTTCCATATATAGTTTTTTTTATTTCCATATATAGTGGATGAGTGAAGATGATTTTCTTTAAATTTGTTATTCAAAATCTCAACTCAATCTAGTCAATTGAATGCAGATTTTACCTTTTCAAAATTAAAACTTTCCTTTTTTTCCCTACATTTTCTAAACACCCAAATAGACAAATTTGGCCATTGGTGAAATCCTTTCTTCTATTTTTTTCTTAAATGGGATTTCCATGTCCTGCAAATTCTCATTTGGCTTTGCATTTTTTTTCATTCTGAACAGTTACAAAAAAAAAAAAGAAAAGTATCATGAGCTTCACATGGTCTTCTAACACTCTGTCTCTTAATGTTTCTTTGTGAATGTACAGATAAGGAGGTCCTCATACCATGATGTGATAAGGGTTTCTGAAATACAGAAGGTGCTAGACATCACTGGTGTCCAAACTTATGTTATCAACAGTGCTAGAGTTGTGTTTTTGAACGAGAGGCCTCAGCCAAGGCCTGGAAAAGGTGTAACCAACACCTGCGAGGTCTGCGAGCGCAGCCTCCTCGATTCCTTCCGCTTCTGCTCTCTTGGGTGCAAGGTATAATTACGTTGTCCCAAATTTTTATTTTTCATCTTTTCCCTTTCGTTTTCGGAGAAAGTTTTGGGAAAGGAATGGGGATATGAGATTCAGACCCCACCCACCCACCCACAATGTTATTTTTCTTGGTCAGCAAGCATTCTGAAAATTCCACTTAATTGAATTTTATGCTGGTGCTGGGTGGTTACAGCCTTCAGGAAGTTGACTTTTCTTCGTTGTACCGAGGGGGGCAATGAGAAGGCAATGTGGGCGTTGAAAATTCCATTTCCTTTCCCGCAATTTTCTCACCGATCTTGGATTTCTAGTATTTTGAATTTGATTCTAGTCCTGACTAGTTTCTGCATTAACATGAACATCTTCTCAGTTGAATAATGTATAAATGGGGGTAGTATGTATTAATGTTTGTTGGGTATGTATGGCAGATTGTTGGTACATCAAAGAACTTCCAGAAGAGGAAGAAACAACAAATGTCCATGGCATCGGATTCGGAGGACTCTTATAGCAGCAGCAGCAGTCATGGGCAGTACATGAAGACGAAGAACAATGACAACAAAGTGCAGAGCTTCTCCCCCTCTACACCACCTCCAACACCTGCTGGTCACCGGGCAGCAAAGCGAAGAAAGGGAATCCCCCACCGAGCCCCAATGGGAGGGCTAATAATAGAATATTAGAACACTGATGATGTTTTAGCAAAGATTATTAGATCACCCCCATATATACAAGTTTGTTATCTAAATGCCCCTCTTCTCCAAACCCCATACTTGCACAGCTCTCTTCTGACAGAGAGGGACCGGTATTGGAGGTTTTAGCCCTAAGTCAATGTTGATGTGTATATATGAAGAAGTACTGCTACAGCACATAGAAGAAAATAACATGAATGTGAAGGACTGGATGGTAAGAATAAGAAGCCAATGCTTTTGCTATTTATATTGAAAAAGAAGAGATAAAAGGAGAGAACAGTGGGGGTTTGTTATACATAAGTCTGGGCTTCAAGAAAAAGGAAAATGTAAATAGGGTTTTGGTGGGTAGGTGGGTCGCTTAGGAAAAGACGCAGTGAAAAGACAATGTACTCCCTGGTTTGAAAATGGTTTCTGCTACTTGTCTGGAACGATGATGTTGTTTATATAAGAAGGAAAATGAAGATAAGAGATTTTTAATTAATCTGTGTAATGCGTAGATAGCTCCTTGTTTTCTTCCTCTATTTAGAAACTTGTTCATTATTGATTCTCTCTGGTTCGAACGGCCTGGTGGTGAGAGAGTGCTTCCAAGTTTAGCGGGGCCCGACATGACTGCTAGCTCGGGCGTGTCGGTACTCTATTGGTGGTGGGGAAACCTAAGTGTCTTGATTCTCGGTAAGCAAAAGCAGGTGAGCCGCCCCTGCCTTGGATGTTTTTTTTTTTTCACTTAAGTTTCCTAGTGCCTTGTACTCACTCGGGGTTTTTTTAAACAACTAATTTTTTTACTTTCAATTATTTTTTTTTGAGGTGTTTGTATAAAAAAATATTATTTTAACATATGTTTAAATAAAAAGAATTATGAAAAGAAAAAAAAAAAACTAACAACGTAGGAAGTGGGTTGTTAAAGTCGGTTCATGTGGGACCCAATTTTGTGTTTCTTTCTTGACCATACGATTATCATTGACTAGGCTTTAGGTGACTGAGTCTGAGTGTTTCTTTTAGCTGTTCCCAATTTGTATTTTGTGGGAGTCCCTCAAATTATTCTATTTGCGGGGGGTTAAAAGAAAATGCGTTTGGGTCTGTATGATAATTTTAGGTGACTAACTGATTTTTTTTTTATTTAATTGAAATCCAATAGGCTTTTTTTTTTTTTTAAAAAAAGAAAACTCCAATCCACTAGGCTAACATGCAAAGGTATCTGTCCATATTTGCATTCCAAACCCATCCTTAATTTTGATTCTCTTTGGACTCTTTTATAGCATGAATTAAACACACACACACACAATTAGAGATGATTTTCCAAAATTCTTTCCATAATCTTTATTCTCTCTCGCGACTCTTTTATAGCATGCATGGCTGTACCACCTAGAGGCCATTCCATAAAGTGATTTTAGTTTAATATTTTTTTATATATATTTTAATAGCTGGTTATGACACTTGCAAGTTGCAACTAAATTGCTGAAAAACTTGTAATATCTTTAGCCTTTTGATTTGATATATAAAAGAAAAAGAAAAAGAAAAAGGCGGAAGCATACAGTAATTTCTCTTGATACATGCCAAAAACGTGCTTC
>Ga0325411_1005092_pt1 | contig 14607 bp, 8 predicted proteins | sample PopdelMetagenome_13_FD_206181 | JGI IMG/M metagenome (GOLD analysis project Ga0325411, IMG submission 206181) | Populus deltoides microbial communities from Bellville, Georgia, United States - Xylem-PdIQD-R4 | ecosystem: Host-associated > Plants > Phyllosphere > Stem > Wood/Secondary xylem... | reverse complement strand
TTAGAAAGAGATCGCACGCATTGATAACATATATTACCAAATTTGAGGAGGAATTAAACACAGGAGGAGACAAGTTAGCAGAGCAAGAGTGGATGCTTAATTTTGTGAATAAGGAGATGTAAGCATGTATAACGTCAAGGCTCTTAAATAGAAGAGGTGACGCCCTTGGTGTAACAAACACACATTTTTGACAATCTTAGATGCGATATACGATTTGTGGCATCACAAACACAAATCGTCACATCTAAGATAGCCATATATATATAGGATTTCTACATTGGACGCATACTTGACAAATGTAGTCAATTGGAATCTTATCTAAATTAATTGACAATAAAGAAACGACAATTAACGTAAAAATGTTCTTTTACAAATCTAAATTATTTCATCATTGACTTTGTAAGTGTGAATGCTCTGTTAACAATTGTAAAAGGCTAAAATAAAATAGTATTATGATATCAAGGAAGTTAAACTGCACTAAGCATAGATTAAGGATTTATTAACATTCCTAGCAATCGCCTGATTCAATTTTTTTTATCGTTTTCCTTAACCAAACATTTTTAAAGAGATCGACCTGACGTTTTATGAGCTAGCTGCTTCAAATTAATCAGTTTAAAGCGAAACAACTAATCAGTTTTATGAGCTAGCTGCTTCAAATTAATCCTTTAAAGTAATATATATGTCTCATACACAGAAAAACTAGGTTGCTTGGATCCAAAGTAAACCTCCTTGATCCTTGTGGTTTGATCCATTTCCATAACAGTAGCTGCCAAAAAGTTGATGAAGACCACCACCGCTGCATCCACAATTTGGATTTGGGGTGGCAGTGCAGTCCTCCAGCAAAATTTGGGAGAGCGCACGTGCACATGTTGCTTAAAGGGAAGTAGAAACGCACGTGGGCCATGAAAAAATAGTGGGTTGTTTTTTTTTCTAATTATTAACATTAAATTAAAAGAGTTAGTGTTGTACCGTACACCACATCACAAAACCCTATTTATTTTAATAATATTCGTTTTTCTTTTTTCTTTCTAAATACATATTTCCATCCCTAATTTCATATTATTGCTCTACAAATATTTGGATTTGGGGTGCATGGCAGTGCAGTTCTCCGGCAGCTTTAGTTTCCATGCAAAAGGAAGGTCAGGTTATTCATGCATGGTGATAAATGACAGGAGCAACGGAAGATAGTTCTTTGGGAAAAAAATTGTGATCTATCTTGAAAATAGAAGCGCATGCACCAGCGAATATCTCCATCAACCAACTAATTAAGCTCTCAATAAAGTTTAAAAACATTAAATCATAGATTGCTGGGAAAAGGATATCAATATACTAAAAAACAAATCTGGATATCAAAACAATATGAATACGTAAAAAAAATACAAATCAAATGATATTTTAATTATATTTTATATTTATTAAAATACAAGATTTTTTTATTGTAACCAGAAAACATAATGAAAAAATTAAATTAAGAAAAAGCCCACAATTCCTTATCTGCTTTGACCATTTTAGTTGAAGATATTAGTTGAACTCCGACACAATATTCACACAATTATTTATATATAAAGTAAAAATTAAAATGGTCTGATCTTGAAATTTTTATTATGAGAAAAAAGATCAAATATTTATCTGCAGCAATAAAGTGGATATAACCAAAAACCAACAGTCGAGGCGCGTATCCATGCTGCTACAATAGACTAAAACAGAGAATTAACAAACGTAATGTCCACGAGTACTTCATGGATGGCTACCTTGACGAAGAAGAAGACCTGCAACTGCAATTAATACGAAAACAATGTTATAAAATTTTAAGAACCTCATTTGTATGAATCTTAATCAGCTTCAACTTCCTATTACATGCTTGTTTTTGAACATGGAAGTGCATGGCTTTCAGAGTCCCTCTATTGGCTTGGAATCACCAACAACAACATTGCACTCAGATTTCCAGGTGCAAGGAGAGGAGCGAGATGAGACCATCTCCTCCTTGCAGTTCTCACCTCTCTCTCTCTCGAGAGAGAGAGAGAGAGAGAGAAACACAACCATTGAACCAGTTACCAATAAAACCACCAAACCACGGCATAGCCGTCAACAACGAAACGATCCAGCTTCGAGGAGCAGGAAAAAAAAAAGAACACGAAAAGCGAAAACTCCGGCAGACTCAAGCGATCACGCAGCCAACGCAACCATCCAGGCCCACGCTGCTAGTAACTCCACCAGAGGCGGAAGGCCCGCGAAAACAAAAGTGAAAGCAAAAGAAGGCAGAAAGACTGGATAGCGGCGGGAAAGACCGCCCTCGTCAACGTGCAGAGGAGATGGAATGAGTTGGCACCGATCTGACACTCAACGCACCGAAACACCATCGGTTTAAAAAAGAGTCGGATCTGCGATATCGATTTAACAAAGAGTTTGGCTGTGACTGCTGTGCATGGTGAGTGATTGTTTTATGGACGACTTTCTTTTCGTTAAAAATAGAAAGCTCCTAAATCAAGCCCCAGCAAAAAAGAAACGTACCCTTGTTAAACCCCCCAAAAAATAAAAAGTAGCAGTAAATTGATAATAGAAAAACCCACTCCAATTAGTATAGTAAAAAAAAGAAATAAAAAAAAATCCCGCAATTCCTTACGATTTTAATTGAAGACATTAGTCTAACTCCAACACAAAATTCACCCCAACACACACACACACACACATATGTATGGCTACATATAAACCAAAAACCAACAGTCGAGGCGCCCGAGTACTTCATGGATGGCTACCTTGACGAAGAAGACGACCTGCAATTAATACGAAAACAATATTGGGAAATTTTGAGAATCTCATTGTATGAATCTTAAACAGCTTTAACTTCTTATTACATGGTACCTACTTATTCCCCAGCAATGAAGTGCATGGCTCTCGGAGGCCCTCCACTGGCCTGCTTGGAATCAGCACCACCATTACACTCGGTTGTACAGCTGCAGCGGCCTCTCATGAGTATATAAATTAAGATAGCAAGGAAGAGCAAGACGAGACCAGCTCCTCCTGTAGTAGCTCCTTTAGCAGCTAAGGAGTAGCCTCCGCTGGCCGAGTACTGTTGTGCAGGAGGGGGGCAGAAGTTGGCATAATTCATAACTCAAAACTACAAAAAGGAATGATTAGAAAACAATGAGTAATGTTCGAAGTAAGATTAGAAATAGATAGTATTGATAACATTACCAAATATTAGAAAACAGTGAGTATAGGGTTTGTGAATATATATGGAGATGGTGGGTATAAGTAGCAAGTGAAGTGTAAATAGAGGCTTGATTACATCTTCATATATTTCCAAGACTCCAGGGTACACTTCCAAATGAATTTCGTAATTTCTACCTTAATTTCAGGCTTTATCAGACTCTGTCATCAAAATGAAAATTGTATTTACACTCTTCACCGTGCCTAAAGTCTTTTTTAATTTGTTTAATTGTAGAATAAAACAAAATCATTGCTTGGCACATTATGTTTGATTTTGGAAGAGTTAGCACGAATCCCTTTCGTTTTATTCGACAATATTTTGAGGAAACTGAAAGGGATTACTTCTGTTTTATTCTCGATTTACTTTACAGTCCCAGCTTTGTCTTTCAAGTTCTTACAAAACAATAATCTGACTGGCCGAATTCCTGATAATCTTATTGGAAACCTGGACTGAATCTTAGGTGAGCTTGAATGCACAATGGTTTTTTTTTTTTTTTATTAATGCTACTAGTTACTTACTGGTAAAATTATTTGTCTAACATATCATAATTTTGGATTAATTGAGTGATAAGATTAAAAATTAATAGAATTTTATAAAAAAAGCTAAGGGAAAAAAATAAAAATTAAAAGAATAAGGACTAAATTATGATTGAAGGACTAAATTAAAAAGAAATAAAACTTTTATAAAAGAGCCAATGAAATTAAAAGAAAAAAATAATTTCTTAATTTAAGGGATAAATTTAAAAGAAAAATAACTCCAATAAAAAATTTTAAAAAAATAAGGACAAACAATTTGGATTTATAAAATTCGTTGGCAAACAATTTCTATGAAGCTAAGCTAAGATTTTTTATAGGATTACCCCTTTATTTTCACCTTTTTTTTATTTTGATATCTAGTCACAGGTTTTTTGGGTATCAAAAAATTTTGAAAAAAATTCATGGACCTTTTTGAATTTATTTGTATGTCCCTCATATTTTTTTAGGTATTTCACTATATAATTGATCTGTAAATTTTTTACTGTAAAATGTAAATTTGATATGCGATATTTTTTAAAAAACATATAATAATTATATATTCATTGATTTAAATTCATTTTATTGGTTTATTTATTGATGCCAAAACTAGTAATACCATATATTTTTCTTAGTTACGTAATATTTTCCAACGCTATAGTTGGAAATTAATATTCGTAGTTGAATATTTATTGTATAAGACAAACTCTTAGCAATATAAGACAAAACCAGCAATGCAACCTCCCTCATGTAGAATGCTTAAGGGATGATAATATCTTTTTGTATAACAAATCTCATACCATGAAATCTCTATTAACTAGTTAGGGTTTTCAGTGACCATAATACTAAGTGTTAACTCCTTAAACAAGACCTTTCCCCATAAAAAAAACAAGATGTTAAAAATATGTTCTTTTCATTTGTATTTTTTAAAGTTGTCGTGATGTCAAGTGCGATATTTATTGGATTTTTTATTAATTAATTAATTCTTTAATTTATTTTAGACGTAAGCAAATTTCACCTGAAATATATATATATAGTTTAAAACTATTCTAGGATTCTCTTTGCTTGCCTCAATTTTTGCATGTCATTTTCTCTAACCCCACCACGAACACCCCCCCCCCCCCCTCTCTAACAAGAAAGGAAGGGGAAATCAATCATAAAAAAACATATATAAACTATTTAAAAAAAAATATAAGAAGATGCTCTTAAACAACCAAACATAGCTCTTTGCATCCTCTTTGGAAAGCAAACCACTCCCAAATAACAAAGGGAGCAAATTAAAGGCATGTCCTTCGCATAGGTAAAGGGTACTGTTCACATATTCGATGTCTATCTCTTTTATATGTGACTAATAAGAATGATTATGTAATACATCCAAACATAGCCTCTTTTGAAAGTAAACCACACCCAAATGACAAAGGAAGCAAAAGGCATGTCCTTCGCATTGTTCAAAATGCTTTGTTTTTTTCACAGAACATGAGCAAAATGTTGTAACTTGGGTTGCTGTGATCATCTCGGATCCCAACTGCTTTCACAGACGCCGCGATCCCATAGCCAAAAAGACAAGTTTCATTTGCCAAAAATCCAAGCCACAATCAAAATGGAGATTTCTAAGACTTTTCAAGCACAAATGAAAAGGCAGATTTCCAGATGCGTTTGCACTCAAGGGCGGTTACGATACGGGCAAAAACGCAAAATACCCTTTGTATTTGCTAATTATGCAATGTGTTTTTCTAAAATATTTCTTAATTAAAATGATGGTTTTTATATTTTTTTCATCAATACATTAAAATTATTAAAAAATTTAATGTAGTTTTTTTAAATAAAAAATAATTAAAAAATATATATATAAAATGCATTGCGATAAAAATTATTTTTTAATTTTTTAAAAACTAAAAAATTTGAGAAAAACTAAAATTTCCATTTCGAATGATTGATGAAACTCCGTATTTCATCAATAACATAAATATCAATGGGATGTAAATTGTAAAATGCAGGCGAATGATGGCAAAGGCAGCGCCCTCTAGGTGGAAAAGTTCAAAAAATAATATTTATTAACTGTTACCGTACATGTTTGGGAGCACAGTAATTATTTTTTAAAAATTATTTTATATATTAATAAATCAAAACTATTTAAAAATACAAAAAAATATTAATTTGTTGTGTATTTAATTAACACTCTGAATGTTGTTTTAAAAAATTAAATTTTAAAAAATCACTTTTAAATACAATTCTAAAAGAAATAAATCTTAAACAACAACGTAGTCAGCTCTTGTCCTGACTTTTTCATCTAGTGGGTATCTAACAAATATGCAATTCTATTTGATTTTTTTTTTATCAATTTAACAAGAAAAAAACTTAAAAAACCAAATCCTTATTTATTAAATATGATATCATAAGATATTGTTTAAACTTTAAATTTATAAAATTATAATTTTTTCATCAAGACAAATTTTTCCATTAATTTTTCTTATAATAATTATTTACAGAGATGTCCACCAAATTAACTTGTGAAACAAGACATTTAGTTAGATGTTACGATGATAACTTGCAGTGATCCTAAACGTGCCTTCCCTCGTTTGACAATGCCACGTTTGATAAGAACTTAGTGTTGCTGACACAAAATGGATCAATGGGCTTTTTGGTTTGGATTGGTTTATTTTCCTCATGCATTGGGCTTGGTTGGGCCTTTTTTTCCCTTTCTCATCTCTCTCTCTCTCTCTCTCTCTCTTCCCCTTTTCTTTTTTTTTTCTCTCTCCTCGTTCCTCCCAGTTAGGCTTCCTTCGACATTTGAGAAATTAAACCACACTGAAGATAAAACTCTCTTATATGCCCTAGTATTTCAATTTTGTTTTCTTTTAAGAGCTTTGAAGATAATATTGGAGTTTTTATTGTGATTTTCTGTGCATTAATTAGTAAATTTCTTCACCAAAGATGCTGGAAAGAGGGCACAAGATCTCAAGAATTGCATTTTTCATGGCGCCGAATCATTTGGAAAGTTTGGATTTTTTAAAGAACCACAGCTGTAGTTAAATTCATAAAAAATTATTTGTTGAAATAGTGTTTTGCGTTTTCTTTCTTTTTTTCTTTTTATTAATTCACCTTTTGACAACCCAATTCTTTTTTATTTAGTTTCTTATTTTATTTTATTTTATTTTTAATTATTAGATTGTTTTAGAAATTATATCTTATACCATTTTTTTTATTTTTAGATCTCGCTTATAATTACTTGAGTTTTACGCGTAATCAAACTCAAAAGAGTAAGGTCAGGTATAATACACTATGTTTAGGATGCTTAGTCTGAAAGACGCTAAATCTCTATCTGGTCTCATTGTTTTGGGCCTTGACTTCTCGCTAAGTTTCTCTGTCGTCTTAGCCCCTGTGCTTGTGGGCCTTCAAGAGGAGGAAACCTTTTTTGTTCAAAGTATGTCTGATCCATCACTTGGCAATTTCGATTGCAATTAGGGTTTGAAGTGAAACTGTAACCTTAATTTGTTAAAGAACATACAAATGACTCTAAGTCTTTAAGGAACTCGAGTTTTCTTGCATTTTACTTGGACAATAATATTTCTTAATTTCTTGAGATGGAAAATTGACAACAGTCTATCTTCCCTAATTTTATTCAAAAAAGAACCGAAAAAAAAGTGATTCTTGCATGCATTGACCGGTGATTCTTGCTTTAGGAGATCGATCTGACCTGACATGCATTTCAATCATCTCTTAAACTACCAAATACAGCTCCTCGCATCAAAATCAAAAACCGAAACAACAAATCAGTTTTATTAGTTGCTTCAAATCCTTTAAAGCAATTACATGTCTCATACACAGAAGAAAAACCAACAGGTTGCCAGGATCCAAAGTAAACCTACTTGATCATTGTCACAAAAATTAAGTGGTTTGATCCATCTCCATAACAGTAGCTGTCAAAAAGTTGATGATGACCACGGCTGCATCCAAAATCTCGATTTGGGGTGGCGGTGCAGTCCTCCAGCAGCTTCAGTTTCCCTGCAAAAGGTAGGTAGTGTTATTCGTTATAGTTTTGTAACCCACCATGGAATTGTGGAAATCAAAGTGCCAAATGGATTGGTTAAAAACAGAAAACATAAACCAAAGTATTCATTTAAAACCAACAGAATGGAAATTCTGCTGTTGATCTCGAGCAAGCCAACTATGTGATCACCACGGCACCATAATCACCTCATGTATCTGTGAACCTTATCCAAGAAAAAAAAAAAGGAAAGAAGAAAGATAGGATGTGAGCAATGGTTTCAATGTCAATACAAGGCAAAGAAAACAAAAAACAAAAATAAAGGGATGGACATAGTGGACAGATCAATGGACCGGACACAAAGCACAATTTAATCTTGGCTGTGATCGAGAAACTGAATAAAGCATTTTGTGTTTGATTGTACAATCTGTCAACATGAATCTCAGAAAGAAAAGGAATGGATGCCCCGGTGCAACAGCAGCCACAGATCTTGTTTGCTATCTTTTCTGTTGGAAAAAAAAAGAGCTCAGAATTGCCTGAAGGCATGGTCTGCTATTTCTGTCCAGAATAGTCCATGCCATTATCAGCAAGTCTGCGATCCCAGTCAAGTAAACTCTTGGCTCTTGAAAATCCTAAATTCAACAAAAAAAAACATAGAATTCTCACTCAAAAGCCCAAAATTCACTCTGATCACTCCTCACCTGCCAGGGGAAAAAAGAACACAGGGAACATAATTATAAGGCAATCACGATGACACCTTAACCAAATAAAAAAGATTGAAACTTAATGACAAAACTATCGATGTTGTTAGAAAAGCGTACACAGCAAACCATATATTGATATATAGATCTTGATAGAACTCACAGCTCCCTATTCACCTCCTTTTCCCACTGGAAATAAAACTGATCGAGTTAAGAATCCAAAACAGCACAGCTAAAGGAGCATAGCATAAGACCGTGACCAAACTCCGGGGAAGAGAAAAAAACACAGCACCATGATGATAGAACAGCCAGCCAACCTAACCTGTGGAGATATTGATATTTTGAAGCGATGGTTAGAAGTATCAAGGCCACTCTCGCTAGAATGAATTTCTGCCATTGCATATCATTGGTTTGTTTACTTTGAAAAAATCAAAAAGAAAGAAGGGGAGGAGCACCTCTAAATTCATCATATCCATAAGCATGGCTTCCAATGCTTCGATTCCAATGTCCTGCTCCTTTCCATAGACTGCCAATTCATTTCATTCAACCAATCAGTTAATAAAACATAGATATTAGCATGCCCCATCACTGCAACACTCCTCCACCGGGGAGGAACTATCAACCAACCAATATAGGTAATAATAAACAATTAATTCAAAGATCCATTTAAGAAAATCAAAGAAAATTACCAGTCAAGGTCGATAATTTTAATCTCCTTCTGTCTCTCCCCTTCCTCCAGGTCGCGGTTGCTATTTTTTTTCTTTGTAGTAGAAGATTAATGCCTCTGTACTCCACAAAGCCAAAACCCACGGACCGCCACCGCAACCCATCTCCCCCGGCAATTCTCATCTCCTTCTAAAAAAAAACACCCAACTGCCCAGCGCTATTCCGCCATGGCACGCCCAACACCAACATAGCCATTCTCACCTCTCTCGAGAGAGAGAGAGAGAGAAAAAAAAACACAACCAATGAACCAGTTACCAATAAAACCATCAAACCACGGCATAGCCGTCAACAACGAAACGATCCAGCTGCCAGGAGCCTAAAAAAAAGAACTCGAAAAGCGAAAACTCCGACAGCCAACGCAACCGTCCAGGACAACGCCGCTAGTAAATCCACCAGCGGCGGAAGTTGAGCGAAAAAAAGAAGAAGCGAAAGCTACCGAAGGCTCCCTCGTTGGATGGCGGCGAGAAAAACCGCCCTCGTCAACGTGCAGAGGAGATGGAGTTGGCACCGATCCGACACTCAACGCATCGAAACACCATCGGTTTGACATGGAGTGGGATCTGCGATCGATTTAACGAAGACTTTGGCTGTGACTGCTGTGGTGAGTGTTTGTTTTATCATTTATGGACGACCTTCTTTTCGTTGAAAAGAGACTATAAAAAGAAAGCTCCTAAAGCAAGCCCCAGCAAAAAAGAAAATTAAAATTTTGTTCCGCTTAAAAGTTTTGCATCCTCTATCTTTTTCTTTGGTTAGGTAATAATCTTGAGAGGTTAGCTCAAGATAAATACCCTTGTAGGAAAAATCATTTTGAAACTAAGACAAACTAAACTTAAAATAAATGTTAATTGCATAATAATGATTAAAAAACATTCCAAATAATTAAAATTAAATTTAGTTAATATTACACCTTTTAGTCCAAATAATTTTAGCTTTGGTCTTCATGCATGTACAAATGGTAACCCTCCAAAAATTAACAATACCATGTATTTGTATGAATGTGTCTTTTTTATTCAATAATAAAAAAATATTCTCAATCAATATTTATACTAATTAAAATTGCAATACCGAAAAATCAATAATAAAAATTGAATTTTATTTTCAAATAATTTTACAAAGGCATCCTATGCAACTAGCTTTTTAGCATCAACAAGAATCTATACAAACCAGCTAGATGAGCAAGCAAAGGGGTCCACAGCATCCAAATCCACGCCTTCTGATTCCTTTTCCTATTGTATTGTTCGTAATCACTCCCACATGTATCCATTACACGCTACCGACCTTGGAAGGGCTTTGGTTTTGCGTTTTTTTATTCTTCTAAGCAGTGATCCTCCGTTCCCTTCCTTCCACTATTCCTTTGTTTGATGAGGTTGTAAAGGCTGTTTCCACTTGGAAAACTTTGGGATGGAGGCACAGATCACCCTTTTATTTTAATTTTCAGCGACTTTGTCATTTATCTTACCACGTCGACAACCTTCTGGACCTCACGGATCTCGACTCCCTCCACTCGTCAACACCCACCTAACCAACTCCTCCAATCTCAGTTACCGCACTGGATCCCTCCAAAATTTTTCTAACGAAAAGGTTTCCAAGTTCGGCCCCTCCATAAAACGAGTAAAGTACAAATTCATTATCTGCCTTGACGATTTTAATTGAAGATATTAGTTTAACTCCAACACAAAATTCACACCATCATTTATTTATATATGAAGTACACATTAAAATGGTCTGATCTTGAGTTTTTTATTATGAGAAAACAGGCCAAATATTTATCTGCACCAATACAGTAGATACCAGATATAACTAAAACCAGCTGTTGAGGCGCCCGGATACTGCATGGATTGCTACCTCGACGAATCTCACCAACTGATAAAGAATGGAAAGGAATCCTCACCAACTGATAAAGGATGAATTAGAACCGGTGATGTCTTGGTTTTTGTGCCATGTCGGCATGTCTCGGTGTTTTTGTTGGTTATACGTACCTCGGTGTTGGTGCCCTTTTTTTATGGACATATTAGTAAAAGAGGTAGAAATAGAATCACGCTGGAGAAAATATGCGAGCACCGTGGGTTAACACCTCAAATAATCAATGGGTTCGAGGTAGTAAAGGCTTTGGTTGTGCGTTTTTTATTCTTCTAAACAGTGATTCTCCGTTCCCTTATGTGATGAGGTAGTAAAGGCTGTTTCCACTTGGAAAACTTTTATTTTATTTTTCAGCGCCTTTGTCATTTATCTTACCACGTGGACACCTTCTGGACCCCACGGATCTCGACTCCCTCCACTCATCAACACCCACCTAACCAACTCCTCCAATCTCAGTTACCGCACTGGATCCACCTCTTCCTCCACCTAAATCCATCCTCTCTTTTTTTTTTTAATGTTGCCTTGAAAAATATGAGTCATGGAAAATGAAAATGTAAGTATTTGGGTTTCTTTGTTGCAGATGAAACTCACTGGATTTAGGTCTTCCTTTAGGAGCCATCCCCAAAAAGGAATATCAGCCTGGAAACCTGTAATTTTTTAGATTCGTTTTGCTTTAGGAAGGTGGAAAGGAAAGTTGTTAAGCCTTGCAAGGCACATATGTTTGTTAAAAAGTGTTCTGAACTCTCTGCCATTATAGTATATGTCAATTTTCTTATGCCAAAAGGGGTGGCGAGAGCTATAAATTTTGTTCCGAAAAGGTTTCTATGGTCTAGTGTTTTTTTTAGGAGTTGGATATTCTTGCCCCAAGGTATAAATAAAACTTTGATTTTCAAATAGTCATGGAGACTGGATGATAAAAATAAAGGAGGGTGACAGAATATTGTTTCTCAAAAGTATCATCCCCTTGAGGAGAATGGACCACCAATCCACCTATCTTTAATCAATCCCTCTCATATACATGGAATGGTATTTATTCAATCATCCACAATGAGGATCAAGTTACGACAGCCTTGAAGAATAATTATTTTTGCTGTTATAATATTGGGAATGGGAAAATGGTGAGTTTTTGGTCAAATTGTTGGCTTGAAAATGGCCCTCTGAAGACTCAATTTCCTCGGCGAGCTCATGTTGCAGATATGGGGTACTAGAGCAATGGCTGTTTACACATATTTTTCATTGCTATTACAAGAAAAAATGGATGGAGGGGGAGAAGTTGAAAGAATGATGAAAGTTAAGGATAGGGGGAAGAGCTGATACTGGACTTTTGACCGGCAGTTCAATGCGCTAGATAGTTTACAGTTGTCTTGGGTCAGATAGTGTTTTTAAAATTTTTTCATTTATTTTTTTTGTTTTGGGATATTTTGATATGTTAATATTAAAAATCAATTTTAAAAAAAATATCAAACTCTCTTCTATGGAAACATTTTTGGTGTTGGATCATGTGAGATTTCTTAGCAATTTCAATTGCATCTAGGGTTTGAAGTTAAACTGGCACCATAATTTGTTAAAGAACATGGAGGTGACTTGAGGGAACTCGAGTTTTCTTGCATTTTACTTGGACAATAATATTTCTTAATTTCTTGAGATGGAAGATTGAAAACAGTCTATCATCAGTAATTTTATTCAAAAAAGAACCAAAAAGAAAAACTATCCTTTTCATATGGTTAGATCAAGATGGCACAACGGGACTGAATAAGGAGGGGCGACTGCATTTTGGGAATTTGGATAGCCATGCATTGACCGGTGATTGTTGCTTTAGGAGATCGACCTGACCTGACATGCATTTCAATCATGCTCCAACCACATCCAAACAGGACTCTTCGTCCATAATGATTGGCTCCGCCAAAGGGAGCACAAGGCATGTCCCACGCATTGGTCAAGTATGCAGCATCTAACTAGATTTTCTGCCGGCGCTCCACTGCGGGTATTAATTCCATGTTTAACTAAGAACGCAGCAAAATCAAAAAGTTTTTTTTATTTCATAGAACATGAGCAAGGTTGGAAAGCGAAGCAACATATCAGTTTTATGAGTTGCTTCAGATCCTTTAAAGCAATTACATGTCTCATACACAGAAAAACCAAAAGGTTGTCTGGATCCAAAGTAAACCTACTTGGTCCTTGTCACAAAAATTAAGTGGTTTGATCCGTCACCATAACAGTAGCTGTCAAAAAGTTGATGAAGACCACGGCTGCATCCACAATCTGGATCTGGAGTGGCAGTGCAGTCCTCCAGCAGCTTCAGTTTCCCTGCAAAAGATAGTTAAGGTCATTCATAGTGATAAATGACAGGAGCAAGGGAAGATAGTTCCTGGGGGCAAAAAAGTTGTGATCTATCTTGAACATAGAAGAAGTGCCTACACCTGCAATCTCCATCAACCAACTAAATCTCAGAAAGAAAAGAAAAGGAATGGATGCCCTAGTGCAACAGCAGCCACAGATCACGTTTGCTATCTTTTCCGTTGGCAAAAAAAAAAAAAGCCACAGAATAGCCTGAAGGCTTATAGGGAACATAATTATAAGGCAATCACGATGACAGCTTAACCAATTAAAAAAGATTGAAACTTTTAAACTTAAATGACAAAATTATCGATTTTGTTAGAAAATAAAACGTGTTAGAGGTCAAAGTATTGCTGGCTGCTATCAATTATGATGCCATGTTGGAATCGATTTCCATGGCAAACTTTAGCAGAAAAAATAATAATTTAGGGAGAATGAGCATACACAGAATACCATATATAGATCTAGATAGAACTCACAGCTCCCTGTTCACCTCTTTTTCCCACTTAAAAGAAAACTGATCGAGCTAAGAATCCAAAACAGCACAACTAAAGAAGCATAGCATAAGAACATGGCCAAACTCCAGGGAACAGAAAAAACACAGCACCATGATGAACAGCCAGCCAGCCTAACCTGCGGAGATATTGATATCTTGCAGAGATGGTTAGAAGTATGAAGGCCACTCTCCCTAGAATGAATTTCTGGCATTGCATATCATTGGTTTGTTTACTTTGAAGAAATCAAAAACAAAGAAAGGGAGGAGCACCTCTAAATTCATCATCCATAAGCATGGCTTCCAATGCTTCGATTCCCATGTCCTGCTCCATTTACCTCGAACAATCCTGGATTGAGCTTTGAAATGGTCGTTAGACCTGCGAGAATGGCAAACCTTTCCATAGTCTGCCAATTCATTTCAGTCAACCAATCAGTTATTAAAACATAGAAATTAGCATGCCCCATCACTGCAACACTCCTCCACTGGGGAGGAACTATATAGGTAATAATAAACAATTAATTCAAAGATCCATTTAAGAAAATCAAAGAAAATTACCAGTCAAGGTCGATAATTTTAATCTCCTTCTGTCTCTCCCTTCCTCCAGGTCGCGGTTGCTATTTTTTTCTTTGTAATAGAAGATTAATGCCTTTGTACTCAACAAAGCCAAAACCCACGGACCACCACCGCAACCCATCTCCCCTAGCAATTCTCATCTCCCTCTAAAAAAAAAAAAACCCAATTGCCCAGCGCAATTCCGCCATGGCACGCCCAACACC
>Ga0325411_1005090_pt1 | contig 14609 bp, 5 predicted proteins | sample PopdelMetagenome_13_FD_206181 | JGI IMG/M metagenome (GOLD analysis project Ga0325411, IMG submission 206181) | Populus deltoides microbial communities from Bellville, Georgia, United States - Xylem-PdIQD-R4 | ecosystem: Host-associated > Plants > Phyllosphere > Stem > Wood/Secondary xylem... | reverse complement strand
CAATTTAATTCCATAGGTATTCCAAACAGTATAATTAAATTCAATTTAGTAGTTTAGTATTTTTATTCCAAACATAAAAATTATGTTAGGTTATCAATTGAATTCAAATTACATGTGGAATTGAATTCAATTTCACATGTGATTTGATTCTAAACATGGTGTTAAAGATATACATTCATCATGTATATCATGCAAGATGAACTGAAACTCCTACACTTGGCTTATTATGACCTTGAATCAACCATCTTGAATTCTAAAAATTTATCAACTATGAACTGTTTCATACTGACATTTTCAACCTTGTACTTTTTGTCCAACACTTCTTATAATATCTTTACACTCTTGATTGAACTATTTCAAATACTCTAAAAGGCACGAGGGAAATATTGTTCCCCTATGCACTATGGACTAAGACTTATAGGCATTGTGGATTCAGTATGATGACTTGATTGGAGGCTAATTTGGCTAAACTTGTTAAAAATAACAAAATCAGAAGACAAAGGACTAAAATGAAACACGCGAGGAAGATGAGTGGTATTTTATAAATATTTTTGCAAAATTCTCACCTTAGTTCTCATTATTTACTAATTATAAGAATTAGGTTCGTCAAATTTTTAAAGTTTCTGAAAACATCAAATTTGGTCTAAAACTTTATTTTTCTTTTTTTGTTAGTCCCTGGTTTAAGAGAGGAGAGGGAAAGTCATTGGATTCTAGTAGTAGAGAGAGAAAAATGATATTCACATCAATTTCGACCACCAAAACGGATGATCTTTGTGTCAGATGATTCAATATGATGAGGGGAGTTCCACTTAGGTGTTTTGTTTACCTTGAAAGTGCCTAAAAACACATATCTAAGCACATAAAAAAAATTATTTCCAATTGATTTTGGGTTTTGGGGTGGTTTTTTAAGTTTTCTTAGGCCATTAATTGGTTTAATAAAGATCTTATGCTGTTTTGTAGATTTTTTGGTTAAAAATAGATTGAAAATAAGTTTTTTTTGGTAAACAAACCTTCGATCATAATTTTCCAACCATCACTTAATGATTATTTTTTCCACCCCATCTACCAACAAAATACATTAAAGGCTCAAGTGCGCGGGCTCGTACTAAATAGGTTAGGAGCATTGGCTTGGCTTGCCAATGCCTAGCGGTGCCGTGCTTTTTTCTTTCTTTTTTTTTTCCAATTATTTTTATTTATATCTTTTGTATACCTTTTTCCAAAATAAAATTTTAATTTAGATGTAAATTAATACCTATTGTCTCTTTTATTTTGTTTATTTAGACTCTTTTAAATAGCAATTATTTTTTAATTATTTTGTATGGATTTAGTTTTTTGAACAAATTATTCTAATTCATCAATATTTTTTTATTTTTCTATTTTATATAAATTATTAATTTTTATTTTTTGATAATATTTTTAATATGTGTAACCTGACATAATATTTGTTTTTATTTTATTCAATTAATTTCATGTGTGTCATTTCTATTATCGTTTGATTAAATAAATTTTATTTTAGTAAATAAAGTCATTAAACACAGCCGGGGCAAAAGCCCATGTTGCGAGGTCAAATATCTTTACCTATATATATCTCTTGAGTTTTCCAATTTTGTATTCATTTATCGTTAATGACTATTTTTTTCATTTATTAACATACATAATTCTCAATTTATTTGATTACATGTATGCATCAACTTTTTTATTTACACATAGATTTTTTTTTATGAACAGAAAAGTGTTGGAAAATCTTGCATATATAATTTTTTGGTAGGAAAACATTATCTGACCCGCAACAAAGCTCGGGTCAAATGACTTTTACACATTATAAAGTGTATTATCCAACTCATTAAAGATGTAATTCTCTTACTCAAAATTACCATGATTCCCTGCATCCACAATTGCCATAATAGTAGAATCAAATTCATTATCTGACAACTTTAGTGCTTCATTGGTCAAGAAATTTGCAAGTTCAAGGTGCTTGGATAGAACAATATCTTTTGTTGTCACCTTTTAAAGTTTAGTCCATTGAACTTTTTAGCTTCTCACTATGCACCACAAAAGATGATAGTGGAATCCTCACTATGAAAGTTATACTTGTCGTAACAATATTGTTTGGCGCAACTAAATTTTGAGTTGAAGGAGTAAAAGAAATGAAAGTAGTATATATGAATAAATATTTTGGTTCCACAACAAGCAAGTAATATAAAATTAAACTTGTATGAAAGCAACTTAACAAACAAAAAAAATATAAACCATGCAAGATGTGCGACTGGTCTTGTTTTTGTAAGGTAATGTTAGTGGCGGCTAGTGTGTGAGAAAATGATTTAGCTAGCATTAGATATTGTCACATAACATAAGAGACAAAAATACTGAAGATAGAAAGGATAAGATAAGATAGAAAATGAAACAAAAATAGAATTGTGTTTAGTAATGATATACAAGACAAAGTGACTGTCTTTATATCCTATTTGGTTATATCAAAAGCTATTTTATAAAAGTCTATTTTACCCTTAATATGTATTAATTGTTATCAAACTTATATATTTAAGAAATGATTAGTTTTTTTTTTTTTTAACTTTAGTTTATATTGAGTGTTGAAATTAATAATATTTTAACGCGGGTTATAAAATCAGGATTGACTTGACAAGTTGATCCCAGGCTTAGATTGGTCCGAGTTTAATAAAATATTAAGGAAACTTGACCTGAACCGGTCAAGAATTCAAGTCAACTCAAGATAAAACACGAGTCAAAAACATGTTGACTTTTTAGAAAAGAAATTTGGTCAAAACAAGGTTATTTTAATTATTATTTTTAAAACAAATGGGTTAGCCAGGTTGACCCTCCTAACTCGTGACTTAAACTTTGCCTCGGGTCGATTCCTGAGTGATGTTTTAAAACTATGATAATAACCACTTTTCTCCATACATTGACTCAGGTTAACTCATGTAATCCCCTCGACCCGTAACCTAGGCCTTGCTCTAGTTGACCCCCGAATCAAGTTTTAAAACTACGATAATAATAACTTTTATTCTTACATTTACCTAGGTGTACCCGGATTAACCCTCCTGATTCGTGACCCGAGACTTATCCTAGGTGGACCCCTAAATCAAGTTTGAAAACTATGATAATAACTACTTTTATTTTATGTTGACTTGTGTAAACTCAGGTTGACTTTCTTGACATATGATCTCATCCTTATCCTAGGTCGATTTTTGAGTTGAGTTTTAAGGCTATGATAACAACCATTTTTGTTTTTAGATTGACCCGAGTCAATGGTCAGCCTCATTCATGACCTGAGCCTTGTCCCGGGTCAACCCCCGAATCAGGTTTTAAAATTATAATAATAACCACTTTTATTCTTACACTGACTTGGAACGTGGGTCAACCGGACTCGTGACCCGGGCCTTGACTAGTGACCCATACTTTGCCCCAAATCGACCCCGGAGTTGAATTTTAAAATTATGATAATAATCACTTTTATTCTTACGATGATTTGGGTCAACCTAACCCGTAACCCAGGCTTTGCCTTGGATCGACCTCCGAGTTGAATTTTAAAGTTATGATAATAACTATTTTTATCATTACATGTCTTAGTTGGATAATTTTGAAATTAAAAGTTTTTTAGAAGGATATTTTATGAATAAAAAATAGTAAATATTGTCTTTAGAGACATGTCTCCTTTGTACTTCATGTTTTATAAGTACATAAATTTATTTTAAAATTATCTCATATACAAATTTATTTTTATATATTTATCTCTATCTCTTTAATAAAATATATTTTTATCTTCTTTATCTCTGTTCTTTTTATTCCATGACAGAAACTAAATGTTAACTTAGAGATTTTTAGTTCTTTTTTTGTGAAAGGTTGAAGATGAAGATGTTTGGAAATTTTTTACTTTTTCATTTTACACGTTTCCCACCTTGCTTTCTTTCTTTTTTATTTATTTTTTCTTTTTTTTTTCCCTTCCACCTTCTTTTACTGTTCACACTTGCTATATTTATACTAACATCAAAGGGTCTTGTCCTCTTTTATTTTTTTAAGTTTTCACGATCTTCATTTTCTTGTATTTATCCACTCATTTATTTTATTTTATTTTTGAATTGATTGGAGGTATTGTTTCTAAAATTCAAATTGATCCACAACCTTTCCACAGCTATTTATTCTTACTAAAAACATTATCTCATTTTCTTTTAAAATGATTTTTTGTATTGAATTTTTTTAGAAGTTTGTTATTATGATAATGACATCGAAATAATCAAAATCTATGAAATGATGAAAGATTAGTTGGATTGTGTTGAATATATATATCTTTTAGAATTTTTTATAATTTTTCTTTTGTATTCATTTTTTTGAAAATATATTGATAACATGGGTTAAAAACTAGTTACAACAAACAATTCATGTTTATTTGGAGGTTTTAAATAGTTTAATTTAGAATGGACTAACTGTTGATCGGAAGATCAGTTAGCACCTTTGTAAAAATGTTTTTGAATAACTGAAATTTCTTTTTAATTGTATTTATTACCTTTATAATATTTTAATGAAATAACTTTGAACTTTGTTTTTGAAGCTACCGTTCGTTGATCATATTTCATTAAATTTTTTTAAAAATTTAATTTAAATTTTTTAAGTTTTAGATCATTTTGACATGTTAATATCAAAAATAATTTAAAAAAAAAAATTATTTTACTATATTACAAAAAAATATTTTAAAAAGTAACCACTATCATACTTTAAACTCATTCTACAACTACAACAAAAGCTTTTTCTTTACTCACATATTCTTTTTCCAGGTACAAGCTAAGGTTTTTTTTTATAAGTTTTTCCAACATAACTTCAGTAAAATTTATTTTTTTATTTCTTTGAATATCATCTAAATATAATAATAATGATGATAACATAGCCATGACGATGAAATAGAGTTATAAATCACCAAGAAAGAGGTGGCTAGCACAAAATAAAAAAGCAGAGCATCAAAGCAGAATTCAACCCTGACAATGATCAAAGTGCAATGACTGCTAGTTTAACGACGAGCATAGCCTAACGGACTGTTTCAGGACGAATTTAAATTTGTGCAAGGAAACAATGCGAACTCAATTAACTACAATAGAAAAATAGTAAATATAAGATTCAATTGACCAAATTATACATACAGGAGGTGAATTAAGAAATCGAGGATAATAATTCTGAGGGGTGTAGCTTAACTGGTCAAGTTATAGATTTGCTTCCTAGAGATTACCAGTTCGAGTATCATAAACCTTAGGGTCAGTGGAAGTTTACATGGTCATTAACTTTAAGGCCTGTGAAATTAGTCGAGGTACGCGTAATCTGATTCAGACACTAATGTTAATTTTTAAGGTCACTAGTTCGAGTCTCACAAATTAACCTTAGGGTCACTGAAAGTTTACATGATCGTTAACTTTAAAGCCCGTGAAATTAATCGAGGTACGCAAAAACTGACCCGGACCCTCACATTGAAAAAAGAAAAGAAATGGAGGATAACATAATGGCGTAAATACAAATTTAGCAAAAAAATAATTAAAAGATGAAAAGTTCAATTTTAGTCACTCTCTCATGAATTACAATACAGAGAATAAACAAAGCCGTCGACTTTGTTAAATTAATTTGAAAAGTCCTGCTACCTGTCATGTTGAATGTTTTCATTCTTGCATTAATGATGATATATTAGTTGGTTTCTTGATCTTATCATGGGCCTGAAAATATAATCGTTACCACTTCAATTTTTTTTTAAAGTGATTTTTATAAAAAATAGGTTGAAAGAAAATTTTTAATATTTGACTATTCCTTGAAAAATAAACTAGCTAATCATTTATTAATTTATTAATTTTTTTAAAATTATTTAACATATATAGAACATTAAAAATAATTATTTGACCATTTACAAGAAAAAATGAGATATATATATATATATATATATATATATATATATAATGGTGAGAAAAATTATTATATCATAGTTTATTTTATAAAATATACATATAATATAAATATTTTAAATATAAAATTATATTCACAACCATTTTTTGGTGTTTGAAAAACATTGAAAATAAATTGTTTTTCTATGTCATCCTAATTTTATAACACAATTTATATGATTTAAAATGTATAATTATTGTATAATATAAAATGTTTTGTATTCTAATATATTTTCTATAATATTATATAAATTAAAGTATTATATGCATTAATATATCAAATTAATATACTTTATATTGTAAATTAATATATACTAATATATTATTTTTTATATAAATATATTAGTAATTTATTATTTTCTAATAATATTATATTTTCAAATATTTTACCACTTTAGTTTTTTCGATCCTTTATGGAAATGTTTTATCAATCTTTATTATTATTATTATTATTATTTTAGTTTCTAATAATATTATTTTTTTCAAAAAATTTATTAATATATTATTATTATTATTATTATACAAAATAATATTGAATTATTATACCACTTTAGTTTTTTCAATCCTTCATGGAAATTTGTTTTCAATATTTAAATTGGAAAACACTTTTTCCATCTAAAAATTATTTTTTCCTTCTGATCAAAAAGTGAATTTTATTAATCGGTTTTCTATAATATAGCCAAATATAAAGAAAATAGAAAAAGTGCTTTTAAAAAAAACTTTTAAAACAAAGATATGAACATCTTTCCCTTGTGGTTCACGTGCTTTTAATTGTGAGTTTGAAAGTGTCAAAGAATCATCTCAACCTAATAGATTAAGCTGTTAGGTGAGGCTTCAAGATATGATTTATATTATTCTCTAACACATCCCCTCAAGTGAAAGCCCATTGGGCTTGAAACTTGCACAGACCCACATTACCTTATGCTTAATTTTTATCAAATAAATAGGGATGATGAGATTTGAACTCGTGACCGCTTGGTCATCAAGGCTCTAATACCATAAAGAAAAATATAAGAGAGTATATTTGTGAGAAAGTTTCTCATGCAAAGCGTGATAAGAGAGTTCTTGATTACTAATATATATAGACTTTACAACCTAAGAGAAATATTGAGAAGGAAAGTTACAAATAAAATAGTAAATTTGAACATGAGTGCTATTACATAGCTAGTTTACAGGAGTAGATTGTTGGACTGGTTTCTCATTATGTAGTGATTGGATTCAACAAGACTCCTTGAATTGCTCTTTATGATTCTCCTATTTCAGGAAGGACAACCACATCTTGGTCAACTGCCTTATCACTCCATGCTGTAGACTTAAGATGGTTGTTAGTGGGTGGATTATGTTCAATAGAAAGTTGATAATATTTCCAAATATTTCTTTTGGACGATAAAATAACTCAGATATATCAACAAATTAACATCTTGTTGTTTATGAAATTTTTAGCTACTTTAACTATGACAACATTATTGACTCACGTTACGCTGTAAATCAGATCAATTATTTAACATAAAAAATTTTCTAAGTATTGATAGTGTGTTTTTTTAATAATATAATTAATTATGAACTTAAAATATGATGCATATTGGACAAAATCTTTTTTAAATGTTGATATTGTGATATACTTGTTGACATTGTTTTTCAAATATTGAGATGATGATATAATGAATTGACCCGAGTTAACCTATCAAATATGTGATCCTAGTCATAAGATTGTGATAACTATATAAAAAAAATTAAAAAAATTATGAAGGTCAATTCCTAGTAAATTCAATTTTGAACGATAAAATAAAAATATATATTAAAATTTAAAAGAAGAATAAAAAAATTTACCTGAGTCAACCATGGTTATCCTACCGAACCTGCAACTTTTGGGTCATGAGATCGAATAACCTAATAGAAAGCAAATAAATTTTATTTTATGACATCAACTTTCAATCAACTCAATGTTAAATGATGAAATAAAAAAAGAAAGATCTCAAATCAACCCGAGCTAACATGTTAAACTTGTGGCTTAAATTATTAAACTAAGATAAATTCATAAAAATTAAATAAAAAATTACAAAGCCTCATTTCCAATAGATTTAATGTTGAAGGTTAAAATCGAGAAAAAAAACTAAATAAAAAAAATTGAGTTGTTAGAAGGTGAAATTGAAAAAAAATTCATGTAAAAAGGACTAAAACAATTAACATTGTGAACCCGGGTCAGTCTTCCAAACCTGCGATCTGAGTCATAAGATCAGGATAATCCCATAGAAAATAATTATGAAGTCCTATTACTAACTAACCCAATGTTTAAGGAAGAAATTAAAAAAATTAATTAGAAAAAACAGCCCAAAGAAATGACTTGAGTTAACTCAATATGTATAATGTTGAAGCCGCGTGACTTAGATCATACAATTGAGAGGGTGTGTTAGAGAATAATATAAATTATATCCTGAGACTTTACCTAATAACTTAAGCTATTGGGTTGAGATGGTTCCTTGACAAGAGTGATATATATAGCTACACCCTTTAGTTTTTTTTATTAATTTTTAAAATAACTAATTAAAGGAAAATAACTTCTTCAAATCTCAAGGACAATGAATAACTTTCCATGAGAGTTGTAGGTTTTCCTTTCATTTACTTCTAGTTGTAGGAAAATAACTATATGATTCCAGCTCATCGGAGGGATCTAACATAAAACTTATTTAATTCTAGTAGGGTAATCTAACAGATTGAGAGATCTTTTCTTTTGTTAATTCTTGTTATTTAGACGTTCTGAACTTTGCATATTAATATTGTTTTCTTCAGATTTAAACATTAAACATTAAACATCCCCTTTTTCGATAAAGAAATTTAAAACATCTTTAAAATATATGGTAAGTTATATTTAAAATACAACACCATACATGAACTTTATTTTTTAATTTTGTTTTCACTTGGCATTGTGAATATTTTTTATAGTAGGTACCCTAGTTCTTCTTCTTTGAATAATTTAAAATACAATACAAGCCATCTATTTTCAAAGATTTATTCACATGGATCGATCATGGTTCTATATTTAAAATATATATCACAAGGTGGAGAAAGTTTGGCTGTGATTTTAAATCAATGGGCAATAATTAACAAAAGTGGGTTTAAATGTTAGCATCTACACATGCAATCCTCTGCACGCGAAAGTGTATAGGAATGTTGATTTTGAGCACATAAATCTTCCTGCAAATGAAATCAAGGTGTCTTTTTTTTGAGATTGAGCCATGGAAGAGGTAAGAAGATCTCGAGCTGTATGTTCTTGCTATCGAAAAACAAAAGGTCTTATTCGTGCAGGTATCAAGTCTCTGAAACCAAAATGCTAGAATCATATAATATAAAAATAAATTGAAAGCCGAAAGGGATTAGAAAAGGACCTTCAAGTGTGAAACCATGTGACATGTACAATTTGCGTTTTCGTTATCCAGCTGCCATCAACATCACCACTTATGAGCACCACCGACACCATCTTCGCACCACCATAACAGTGACGTTGGGATTTTTTTCTTTTTCAGGTTTACAACTACAAAGTTTTTTTGTTCAATTCATCATATATTTTCTTTCCCCACACAAAATTATTTCCAATCATAGTTTGCTTAACTGGCTGCAACTCGAAAAATTATTATCAAGAGCATGTATGTTAATATGTTTTACGTTAATGAGCATATATTAAAGAACAAGTTTAAAGTGAAATCAACTCACTTTTAAGTTAAAATTATATTGAAAATTATTCTTTAATAAAAATATTTTAACACGGAACATTAATTTGATTAAAATAAATAAAAAATTAATTTTAAAAAACTCCTAATTAGCATGTTTGGTAAACCCTACCCTTTATCTCTCGTTGAAAAATTACAAAATTTTTACAAGAAAATCTTGTAAGTTATATACTTAAAAATTAAAAAACTAAAATAGATCCACGAAGAATCAAAGCTTTTAGACAAGAGAGATTCTAGTATAAATAAACTTCGAGCTTAAGTCACACAGGCTCGGCTTCGCACAATACAAGTCTGGGTCATAAATTTTTTTTCTAGCTCAAGAATAAACAATCTAAACAATAACCTTTTTTTTTTCTTAACAGTTTATTTTAAAAGGCAAAATGTTTGGTTTTTAAGACAAAAAAGACTTTAACTTATTTTTTTTATGAGTAATTAAGGCAAAACAAGAAAAATTAATTCAAGTAACTATGATGATTTAATTTTGAATCTAATTTGGTTTTAAAATTAGCCGGGGTGCTAAAACAATTGGCTCATCTATAATTTTTTCGTTATCCGTCAATTGAACTTGTCAAAGTCATATAATACGGATATTACAAATATTAGTGAGTAAAAAAAATCTAAAAAATAAATATTATAAGTCTGGTAACAAGTCAAGATTTTTAAAGGCTAGTTAACCTAACTCGTAAATCCTATACAACCCACTAAAAATGTAATCTTGTATTCTAGAAATTCCTTTGTATAAATACTTTCTTTCTTTCTCTCTATTAAGGTTTTTTTAGTTTGATTGTTTCTTCTTTAAGAAATTTCTTACATGATTATATTTACTTATTTACTCATCTTTTACTCTTTTTTTATTCTATTTTTTTCATAGAGAAAGGACTTAGTGATACGTTGGGTTACATATCCTTTCAATTATCCTGTTGCTAAGAAGATTGTTTCTCTGTGGATGCAAGATTATAAGTTTGTTTTGGAAGTGATTTTTCATGGAATCCACAATGCGTATCAGGGAAAAACAAAGCTTTCACACGACAAGGAATTATATTGTTTAAGTGGGATGTACATATTTTATTTGAATCCAACCTTATACAATTTCGAGGTTTGTAGCTTCATATTTATTCGTTTGAAGTTGCCAATTTTATTAGTCAAAACTGTAAAAAATAGGGGTCATTCAACTAAACGACGTGTCACTCACCTTCTCTACTTTAAATATGAACGGCGCATCGCTTAGGGTTTTTGACTTGGGAATAACAAATTTCATTTGATCCTCTAATCTTCTGATTTCTTTTAATTGCACTAATAATTGTCTTCAAACTTTTAATTTCATGCAATTTCACACCTACCAAACTTAATTATCAACTCCTAAGTTGGCTGCCTTTTTCATTTTGGTTCTTGATTCTTAATTTGTGATTTGTGCATTTTGATCCTCAATTGACCAATAAACTTCTAATTTTTTCAATCTAGCCCCTGATTTGGTTAATTTCAGCTTATATATTCACGCTTCTTTTCCAGTTTGATCATTGATTTTGGATTTATTCAATCAAGTCTCTAATTACCCATCAAACTTTAATTACCTATCAAAATTTTTAATCTTGTATATTTGATCTTCCTCAATTAGTCTTCAACAATTTCCTGGGCATTCTAGTATACTCTTCTCATAGATATTTTTTTTTCTTCCAACATTTTTGTAACTCTACTGATACCTGGCATCGTCGCCTGGTTCCTCCTAGTTCACATGTTTTGAGTTTCTTAGCATTAAATAAAAATATTGTTTGTAACTCACGATGTTTTAATTTTGAGTTTCAAGCTTGTTCATTAGGGATATCATTGCGTATATTATTAAGACCTACGAGTTACAAAACTTCATCTCCTCTTAAATTAATTTTCAGTGATGTTTGGGGACCTGCTTTCATGTTTGCTTCTAATGGTTATTGTTATTTTGTTATTTTTATGGATGCGTATACGAAATATATTTGGTTTTTTCCTCTTGTTGCCAAATCTGATGTCTTCACTATTTTTCACCAATTCCAAGATCTAGTTGAAAGGCAAATCTCTAGCAAAATTATATTTGTCCAAACATACTGGGGCGATGAATATAAAAATTTAAATAACTTTTTCAAACAATTGGTATTCATCATCGTTTAATTTGTCCACAGATTCATGAACAAAATGGCATAACTGAACGTTGACATAGACATATTGTTGAAACTAGTCTTACTCTTCTCGATCAATGTAAAGCACCCTAAAATTTTAAGGATTGATGTTAATTTTTTAAAATTATTAAAAATTAAAAAATTAGGATAATTAAGAGAAATCAAAAGGATAAATTTAGGACAACACATTGTAAAGATAACCTTTCGTAAGAAAGGATGTTGTAAGGGTGATATCATTCATCCCTAAGCATAACTAACTCCCTTACTTGAATATTTGAGATCAATGCATATTTTAGGATTCCTAGTTTCTTTTAATTACTAGGTGGCAACTCCTAATTTTTAACGATATATATTTTTCCATACCAGTTTCGACGAGTCCCAACTGACATCACGATATTATTACAATATATTTTTTTAATATCAAAATAATAGCTTTTTTTTTTATCTTTATGTTTAGTACATTTGAAAAAAAAAACAAAGACACCATGCACTTTAACCATGGCTTATAATTGAATCATAAGGGAGCAAGGTTATTGTCTAGGTATTTCATTAGTTGCTCGAACGTGGACGCAAGAGAACTAAAGAAGAGGACAGATTTGATTAGGTATCGTAAAATATCATGCATAAAGGCGTCCATGTGTGTGTGTACTGTGCAGAGGTGCAATGGTAGTTATATTAGAAATAAAAAGGAAGGGACACGTGCGTGGAGCTGGCTTTGGCACGTGAGGGGCAGATGAGAAAATTACTAGATTTTTCAATGATGATGAGGGGGAGGAAGAGGAAGTGGGGCTGTCAAGCGTGTGAGGGGAGGGTGGGATTCACGTGACTACGAATACAAAAGACAACAGATGGGCTACAAGGAGAAGGTTAGGCTGTCAAACATCAATCCTGTTTGCAGCTGGCAAAAAAAAAAGGTGTTGCTTTCTTCTTTATTTTTTTTCATCTTCCTATTTCAATTGGGTGTTCATATACCAAAAGATCTCTTAAAGGCTCTGGGAGAAAGACCACAACCATTCCTTGTTTCTTTTCTTTCCCTCGATCGGTTCTTCTTGCTTTCCAAGATACTTTTCGGTGAATTACTTGTAGTTCCCAGTAATACCATATCTTACGTGCGTCAAATTAATAAAAGAAAAAGGATTAATTGATCTTTTCTTTACCTTACAGTGCTTGCATATACATATGCTCAGCGTGAGTTTCAAACCTAAATTTCATCTACAAGACATTACAAAATATTCTCAAGCAAGTTTTTTATTCATATTCATCAACATTTTCATCAAGCTTTCTTCGAATTCATATTGTTTTAGCGCATAAATATGCATATTAGACCAAATGTTAATGTATGATAAAGCATATATTAAAAAAACAAACATGAAAAAGAGTGAATGAAATTGTATATATCAAAGGTTTGAGAGTTTTTAAATGTCCTCCATCTAGACTATATTAACCCATTTATGAGTTATTCCTCAAATTCATCTTTTAATTTGTTTTCAAAATAAAAAATAAAAAATAAAATAAAGACTGATATTTTGGCAAAAATAAGCCGAGAGGACTTCAAATGTAGAAAAATTCAAGCAGTAATTTTGGATAAAATCGGGAGTTTAATTGTATCCTATTTTACAAAAAACTAGAGAGATAATGCAAATTCGAGGTCAAGTTACGTGATTATTGAATGAATCTACGTAAAAATTAACTCTAAGGACATAGTTATATTTTTAATAGGTCAATTTGATTTAAATCATGGGCCAAATTAAAGTTTAATTATGTTTGATAATTAATTTAAGTCCAATTAAAGGATTTAATTAGCTGTAAGGACTTAATAATATTTTAAATGAGTCAAATTAATTTTACTAGGGGTTTAATTGGCGAAAAATTAAGTTTGAGAGCCCAATTTGAGCTTAATTGAGAATATTGAATTTTATGAGATCAAATTTAATTTTTACAAAGTCAATTAATTTAAATCAGGCGTACCATCGCAAAAAAATCAAAGTTTTGGGGTCAATTAAGGGTTAAATTAAAGAAATTTGCAGTCAACGACCATTTTGCAAAAGACGTTAAGCTATGGCGACTCAATTGATTAAAATCAGGGGTGAAATTAAAGAAAAGTGAAAGTTTAATGGTTAATTGCATAAATCCAAGACCAAGGACCAAAATGAAAAAGGTGTTGAAATTTGGGGCTGACATTGAAGTTCGGTCAGGGCACAATTACATAAAATTAGAAGTTTAGGGTAAATTAAGGGTACAATTGATAGAAATTAAAAGATGAAAGACCAAATTGAACTTCAATCAAAACCCTAAATCCATAAAACGACATTGTTTTGAAGAGAACAAAAAGGATCAGACGATACGTCGTTTGGTGACTATTTATCTTGTTCATATTGCTTGAAAACCCTGCTTAAGTGATTTTCTTTCCAAGGCATTTAATGCTTCATTTCTCCACCAAATTTGACAAAACTTTACACGTAAACGATGACCTGACATGTGACTACACCTCACTGTGATCCTTTCTAGTCGTTTGACTCCACAGCAGCCACGACGCTACCCTAAAGTGGCCAACCCAAACAGCCTTCAACTGTCAAAATCTTATAGTCCATGATAGTCATTTTGAACCAATGATGGGGATCCTTCCAGGTCGAATCAAGGACCAAGATTTGGCACCATTAAAGACAAAATATCTCTCTTCCACCCTCTATAAATAGGGATGGATTTCATGGCTTGAGGGAGGAGAAATTAGGGTGCAAAGTTGGCAAAAAAATCATCTCTTCCCCAATTTTCTTTTCTTCTCCTTTACCAACCTC
>Ga0325411_1005088_pt1 | contig 14611 bp, 6 predicted proteins | sample PopdelMetagenome_13_FD_206181 | JGI IMG/M metagenome (GOLD analysis project Ga0325411, IMG submission 206181) | Populus deltoides microbial communities from Bellville, Georgia, United States - Xylem-PdIQD-R4 | ecosystem: Host-associated > Plants > Phyllosphere > Stem > Wood/Secondary xylem... | reverse complement strand
AAAAAAAAAAGATAATTACCTGGAGGGGATTGGGGTTTGATAAGGTGAGGATCATCAGCGCCATCAAGAATGGAGCGGAGGCGAGAGGAGAGGGAATCAACGGAGCTGGACACATTAGCGAAAGTGAAACATTGGTCGCCTTCATAAATTGGAGGAGTAGTAGAAGTGATCAATTCTCTAGAGATTTGAGTTTGGGGCCCACTAGAAGCAGCGGCAGGAGAAGAAGAAGAAGAAGACGAAGATGGTGCAGCATGTATGACAGCGACTTTTGGGGGGTTTTGAGCTGCTGCTTTAAGAAAGAGGTGTGATAAGCAGCAATGCTTATGCTTCTGATGATGCTGCAGCTGCTTCTCTTGGCTTTTAGAGCCTCCACTGCAACGTCTCATTGTTTTCGTTTTAGGTCCTCTAATGGAACTTTGGTTTTGAAAGTTACTTATAGCGGAGTGAAGATAGGATCTTCTAACTCGGAGTTTTTTCTCATACTAGCACGGCACGGACTGTCAAATAAAATATTTTTCAAACTATTTATTATAGGAGTTACTAGTATAGTGTTTCACTCTTTTTTCACTAAACAAATATTAAAAAATACAATATTTAAGTAATTAATTCAAGTAATTTAATAATATTATTAGAAAATAAAAATCAATATACTACAAACTTGGATTGAAGGGTGTAACTAAAAATAATGAAACTTTCATAAAAAATTCAATAAAAAAATAAAAAATCATAAAAATAAACATCTAAACATAATAAAAAAAATTGAATATATAGAATTTTTCAACGTGTTTTTTTACACTAAACAAAACTTATAGATGTAAATTGAAAATTTATGCATACATGTAATTAAACAACCAAATAACCATTGTCTAAAGCAATGAAAAAAAATCATCAGCAATAAATAAAAATAAAATTAAGAAAATCAAGCGAAAAATAAAGATTAAGATATTTAATATTGCAATACGAGTAATTTACCTGATTATATTTAATGAATTACTTAAGCGAAAAATAAAGATTAAGATATTTAATATTGCAATACGAGTAATTTACCTGATTATATTTAATGAATTACTTTATTAAAATAAATTTGTAATAGAAAAATACATAAAATTTGTAATAGAAATTGATACACATATAAAACTTAAAGAACAATAATTTTAAAAAATAATAATGTAAGACTACATATGTGAAAACTCTTATAAAAAAATCAATATTTAAAAAAAATATTAATCTATATAAAATTTTAAAAAAATCACAGAATAATCATACCGACCTCTCTAAAAATTAAACATAATCAATATCATTTAAAAATAATCATAATCTAATTAAAACACAAACCCAAAATTTATTTGAAAAAATATACACAAATAATTCATTATTTTAAAAACAAAACTAAAAATTAAAAAATATAAAAAAAACCAAGTCAGGCGTTACTGGGCCTAGTAAGCCAAGCCCAACGCTTGGTCCAATAAAGCAATGGCTCATACACAGGCCTTTATTATTTAAAAAAGGTTAATGGCCTCCATAATTATTTCAAAAAAAAAATTATATGTCGTCTTCTTGACCTAGAATTCGGCTAGTGTGGTGGTTGGAAAAATAAGATTCTTTGTTTTTTTCACCCAAACACATCATTTTCAGCTCATTTTTTGCCCAAAACATCTAGAAAACACCTAATAGATCTTATTAAACTAATCAATAGCCACTAAAAAGCCAATAAAACCACCCCAAAACCCACTTGGAAAAAACAATTCTTCCCGAGCTCAAATTTGTTGTTTTAGGTGTTTCAAGGTAAATAAACACCTAAATGTAACCCCTCCTATTGATATGGAACCTTATGACATAAAAACCAATCGTTTTGGTAGCTGGAATCTTTCTCAATGACCACTCTCTCTAAGCCGGAATTACGCAACTCTCTTTCTCTCCTCCTAATAGAAAAGGACTGGAAAAAAATAAAGTTAGATACCAAAATGTATTGTCTTCAAATTCAAAGGACTTATCAACTAATATCTAAAAAACATGGAGGATTAAAATGAATGTTTCAACAAAACTTTCAATCCACCCCCATGTTACCTGCAATTTTCACTTCAATCCCTTAGCTTTCAATTCAACTCTCCCTTCTAAAAACATATGCAATTGGGGGCTAATTTAAGCTCAAAAGGGCCAAATTGCCCATAATAAAAGTTCAAGGATCAAAGTGAAAATTACCAAAAAATACACCGCTCCAATTCACAGTGAATTGCGAAAGAGTGCACAGTAATTCATGCACAGTAAAAGGTTAGTGTCTTTTAGTTTTGTTTGTAGTACATGCAAGTACATGTAAGTACATGTGTTATTTATATAAATATAACATATGCACAACTCTTTTTTTTTCTCCAATAAATTAATTCATTCTCTCAAAAATCAACCTTTGTATTTTATAAATAATAAAATGAACAAAAATAATTTACTAGTCATGAAAAAATGACATGACATGATATGAGAAGACAAGGAAGAAAAAAGAATGAATGAATGAATGATAACATCAGAAACATATTGGAGCTCTGATAAAGATATTTCTAGTACCATTAAAAAGATATTGACAAAATAAATTTATAGATATCATAAAAAATCAACTTCAAAATGAATAATAAAATATTAGCAGATAAGCATGTCATTATCTTTAGACGGCATGTGTAACTAACTATAATCAATTATCTTGTTAAAAAAGTTGCTCGAATATGAATTATTATATTATATTAGATATGAATTATTATATTATATTACAATTACAATAACATTTGACATTATAATTACCATTATTATAATTATTTACAAAACATAGGTCGGGTGAAAAAAAACATTGGTTCATTTGTTATTTAGATTTGTTCATGGTAATTTAGTTTTTTCATAACTTTTTACATAATTAAATTACTTGGTTATCCTTAAATAAATAATAACTTTGGTCTAAGGGTTTTTTTGATATCTCATTTCGGCATGCACAGTCTAACTACTCCATTGCCCTTGAAATTAAAAAAAATATTAGGCTTGGTTGTAGGGGCTTATTAGTCATTTCACTTTGGTTTTTGAGTAATCATCATGTGATCTCAAGAGTGATTTACTTAATAAACAAATAAAAAAAAATTGGCATGTTTTCTTCAAGTGAGCCACCTTTTTTGTCTTTTGACAGCGCATAAGGTGGTTCATAATAGAGAAAAACCAGCTTTCTTGATGGTTTTGTTTCTGAATGGCGGGGGCTATCTTTTTAGACAGCAGATATGGCTTAACTCCTAAAAGTTTGGCGAGATTGACTTTCTTTTTTTCTCCTTGTTTTTTGGCTTTCATGCTTGCCCTTGCAACATTTCACGACAAATCTTTAACTTTTGAATTAGTTTATAAAATTGAGTTTAATTTTCGATTTCATCTTCTATCAAATTTTTTCATTTTAAATTTTGTTGTTTTTTTATTGTTATTTATTTTATTTGAGAAGGTTTTTAGAATTGGTTGTTTTTTTTTTTGTTTTTTTACAATTTCTTCTTTCTTCATTATATTTACATATCAAATATTATTCTCATTCTTTTGATTGCTATTTTTTAACCTTGGAAAGTTTTTTTAATTGATTTTTTATTTTATCCTTCAATAATAAATTCAGCTTTTCTATTGACCCCATGTCTAGGATTTAACGGGTTGTGAATTTGAGAAACTAACTCAGGTTTAAGAAATTTATCCAAGTTTATTTGTTGTTTTTTTTTCTTTTTTAAACTCATGTTTTTCAATTTCATCATTTCACATTTGATTTAATTGGATATTAGGTTTTGTAATTTTATTTCTTTTCTTTAGATATGATTTTTCATTGATTTTAAAAACATCTTGAGTCTTTTTATATTTCGTTCTTTGTTGGAATTTGATTTTTAAAAAAATATTTTTTAATTAAATTAGATTAATTTCTCAATAATTATTTTAAAAAAATACATCATTAAGCATGTCATCATCTTCATTTATTTTAATATTTTTAAGGTTAGAAAAAAATATTTGACCAGCAATGCAGTGCAGATTAAAAAAATAATAGTGTAACCAAAACTAAGGGCAAAATATATAGGGTGTGCACTGTGCACACTCGCAAAACTATGGACCACCAAAGTTTTTTTGTTTGTGTATGAAAATTGAAGCAAGAAAAGGAAGGATACAAAAGGTCATCAAGTCACGTTAGGACTTCAACACCAACACGCCCCACTGTTAGATGAAGAACTCGATGACATAATTCTGACGGCACCCAAAATGGCCTTTGTTGAAGCTCGGAGGAGGTAGTACGTGCCACCTCAATATAATGGGCTCCTCACACATCGGCTCTTGTAAGAAAGGCTTAAGACAATTTTTTTTTGCTCCCTATTAATATATGTTATTTCAATTTAGACTGTGGTTTCACACAATTGTTTTTATTTGGTCATCAATTCATTGATAACTCCTTAATTTAATCCCAAATTTCATCATACCTAAGGCTAATTGAGACACAATTAAGGAAAAAAAAGACATATTGCCCGTCCAAGCTTCCATATTATTGTCGCGTTCATGACCCGAGTCATAAATTTTACGGATTGACCCAAGTTAACTAGAGCGATGCAATATGATATTTGTTTTAAAAAATTATTCCCAATTTTTTTATAACTCTTCAATTTAGTCTTTTTGATAACTTCGGGGAGAAAATAAAGGGTAAGGAAAGAATAAGACATTGTCCAACCATGTCATCTTATTGTGGTTTATGACTTAAGTCATGAACTTTACGAATTAATCCAAGTTAAGGTTGATATAATATGGAATTTTTAAAAAACAATTATTCCCAATTGTTTTAAAACTCTTCAATTTAGTCACAAATTTCATCATACTCAATGCTAATTAAGGCCCAACCAGGAAGAAAATAAGAGATGAAAAAAGAAAAAGACATATTGGCTAATTGGGATACCTCATTGTGATCATGTTCGTGACCCGAGTAATGAATTTCATGGTTAATCCAAGTTAACTATGGTCAATATAATATGAAATTGTTTTAAAATCTCATCACCATTTATCTTATAACTCTTTAATTTAGTATCTATTTTCATCCAACCCAAGACCAATTAAGACTTAATTAAGGCTTAATCAGGGAGAAAAAAAAGAAAGAAAAAAGAAAAAGGATAGATTGACTAGCCATATTAGCTTATTATGGTCATATACATTACTCCCATCGTAGATTTTGCTGGTTAGCCAAGATCAACACAAATATTTCATTTTCATTTCACTCCTTAAAATTATTTTTAATGATTTAATCCTTGGATAATTTGGTGTTTTGAATTTAATATTTGGTGTTTTGAATTGAACCGAAGGCGACATGAAAATATTTTGGGAGCCAAATTGATATTTGAATGAGGCAACTAGTTTGTCTTTTGGCCTCATAGGTCAAATGAGACATTAATTTTTATTTACATTTATTCAAGCGTCAATTAATATTATCTATCACATAGTCAAGTTTTCAATTAACATTTCAAATTTTTTATATGCAGAAAAATTTAATGATGCCCGCATTTTTTATGCAATAATTGACTTCTGCTCCAGCCCGCAACAATTATTTTATATACTAAAATAAATGGGTAACTGCTTTATTATTCTTATTGTTATGTTCATTTGAACTCTTTTTTTTTCTTTTAACTTTCTCTCTTTTCAATTGCATTTTTTTATGGCCTAATTGGATGAGATTAGGCTTGAAATTTTAATAAAAATACTAATTTAAAAGAAATGGAAAACCTTATTCTGCTTCACTGTTCACTTGAATTTTATTTTTTTAATTTTCAAACTTTTTTTCCTTTTCAAATGGATCATTTAATTCAATTGGATTAATGGCCTAATTAAAGGAAATAGGGTTTGCAATTATGGTAAAGAAAAAATTCCTTCACTAAAATAATAATGAAAATACTAATGTTAATAGGGGAATTGAATTTAGATTTGAGAAAGATATGTTTTGTACTGCTTATTTCAAGTATTTTAAATTCTTAACAAACCTTTATTTTAAATATAATTCCTTTTTAGTAGAAAAGTGTGATCCTAATAAAAGAATAATATCATTATTTTGAAGAAAATTAAAACTTTTTTTTTATGATGATATTAAAGATTGCTTTATAGATAATTAATTATTAGCACAATATGTGTAATTCTATAGTTATGTGCTCATTAATATTGATTTATATATATATATATATATATATATAATTGCATTTTTTATGGCCTAATTAGATGAGATTAGGCTTGAAATTTTAATAAAAATACTAATTTAAAAGAAATGGAAAACCTTATTCTGCTTCATTGTTCACTTGAATTTTATTTTTTTAATTTTCAAACTTTTTTTCCTTTTCAAATGGATCATTTAATTCAATTGGATTAATGGCCTAATTAAAGGAAATAGGGTTTGCAATTATAGTAAAGAAAAAATTCCTTCACTAAAATAATAATAAAAATACTAATGTTAATAGGGGAATTGAATTTAGATTTGAGAAAGATATATTTTGTACTGTTTATTTCAAGTATTTTAAATTCGTAACAAACCTTTATTTTAAATATAATTCTTTTTTAGTAGAAAAGTGTGATCCTAATAAAAGAATAATATCATTATTTTGAAGAAAATTAAAACTTTTTTTATGATGATATTAAAGATTGCTTTATAGATAATTAATTATTAGCACAATATGTGGAATTCTATAGTAATGTGCTCATTAATATATATATATATATATATATTTCAATTTTTTAACTCAATTTTTTATTGGAATAAACAAATTTGTTAGCATTTATTAACATATATAATGCTTGATTTATTTTATTCAATGCAATTATCAACTTTTTAATTTTCGATTAAAGTTTTTCTTGATGATAAAAAATGTTAAAAACATTCAAGTATTTTTTAGTTAAAAAAAAACTACTTCACCTCATAGCATAGGACAGGGAATCAAACCACTAGTATATTAAAAGAAAAACCTTATGGTTTTTATTGTTCATATAAATTGTGAAGTGTTTATTTTTTTTTTGTTTTCAAACTTTTTTTTCCTTTCAATTCAATCCTTTTTATGGCCTAATTAGATGAAATTGGGTTTGTAATTATGGTACAAATACCATATTAATTTCAAAACAACAAAAGGCACATTTTATTAAAAGTTACAATGTAGTTTTAAAACCTAACAAGGTTTTAGTATGAATATAAGATAACCTTGTTTATAAAGTTAAGTAAAAAAAAAATGGATTAATAATGTAACGCCCTTTCATTTTCATATCAGTTTTCTATATCTAACATTGGTGTCTTGACAACATTCATCAAGCACCTTTTTCATTATTTTTAGTTGATCACTATATATGTTGGTAATAGATTGGTGATAATATGTTATATATCCTTATTCTTTATATATGCAACATAATCTTCACTTAACAACTTTTAGACTCAATACCTAAAATTCTTGTAATATTTTATTAAATAATCGAGAATCTTATCATGACACTCACACTTCATATTTGAATTATACCAATTACGGTATGATGGTTGTATGAGATTTGACGAGATTGATGTAGTGTGTCTGATACTCAAGAGGTAATAGTAAATAATGCCACGCAATAGAGGTATGTTAATCTTGAATAATGTTACTTGAGAAGCAAATGATTTTGTGGGACTTCATAATACTTGAGATGATTGGATTGGATGTTAAGGTGAAAAACTTGAATGATCATAGTCAAGATTCCCAATTTAAAAACCATCTCTTGATTCGTCAATTAATATGACACAAAAACTCATTGCTAGATTCTCGATCTCTTCTGATATTAGGCTTTACTCAATCATTTATACCACAATCACCACATCCATAAAATGGGTTGATAAGTTACCAATTAAATTTTCATACCATGAAGCCTTTACAATGTCAATAAAAATGAAGGATAACTCATTCTCATATAGATGAGGGTATGTTTATGCAACCATTTCACATAACCTCAAAACATATTCATTAATTGACTTATTATTTATTTTCTCCATTCTTAGAAAGTCATTCATACTTAGAGTCACCTCCAAGTTGAGTTAGTACTATTTCAAGAAGGACTTAACCAAGCTCTTTCATTTCTTTATTTTGGAGTTATCTAATCCCATGTACTAGCTAAAACAGGTCTAACTAGACTTTTATGAAATTAATGGATCATTGTTTTCTCATCATGAACAACCTTAGTTATTTTACTATAGTACACCTTGAGATGGGTCTTTTGACATTGTGTTCTTGTATACATGACAAATCCAGATACTTTGAATCTTTTATAAATGCCAACATCTAGCACATGACATATTTTATTAGTCGAAAAAGGCTTATACAAGTTTTCTTCTTTAATATCCTTATTCCTTTTTATAGTTATGCCACATACACTATTTTTCTCAACAATGATAACCACTCCTATTAAATCAACTTGTTAATCTGCTTCCCGAATCCTTGACAATGATCAATAAAATATCCTACAATTATTGTATTGTATTTACACTTAGCACTTTTATACCATTTTAAAATGTATTCATAAAGTGTTGATAGATGTTGACAAGAGGGAATGAAAAAGAAGATGATTTATGGCATTTGTTTATGGTTTGGACCAAGTTGAAATAAAGATGAAGGTGTATGTGGTACTTGACTTTTAGAAAAGAGTGCAAAATATCATAAGATTGAAAAGAAAGCACTAGTAACAGTTTATTATGGATTTAATAGTGACATCAAAAACCTTTAATGACTATAAAGTACTTAAAGTAATAAATAACAAGTCTTGATTAGTTGGGTAAGTGTTCAAATTACACTTCTAATAAGAATGAATGAGATAATGGAGTGGAAGAATTATTGGATTATTTCTTTGATTAATGTAGAAGATTAAGAGGAAGGCATCACCGTGGAGAGCTTTATGGTAATGGTTTTTAAGGGTCTTCCATCAAGCTGTTTAGAGTGAATAATTTTCTTTAAGAATCCAGTTAGTCAAGTCTTTTCTTCTTCTAAAAAGTTAATCTTATATTGGTGATTCTACTCAGTCTGATCTTTCTTTTCATCTACCATAGCTTGGTCTAATTTAGGCTATTGAGGAATATTATACTTTTAAAAAGTTTTGCAATTATATTTTTTGTTTAAACGGAAATGGTTTTTTTTTTAAAGTTACTCTACATTAGTGTCTAAGATAATGGTCCATATTGAGTCCATTTACTCTTAACACAAAGTATGAATAAAAAAAATGATTTTCTAAAATAGTTTTAAAAAGGAAAGGGGCTAGTCTTGAAAAAATTACAACGTTGGCCCAACGATCCTTTTTAATAAGGGATGAAATACATTAGGTCTTACTAACTTATTTCAAGGCTCAAAGTTTATGTGTGAATGATTTTTGTTGTTTTTGTTAAAAATAAAAAGAAAGATGCATTTATACTTAAGAAGTTTCAATAATGGAGTTTTAAATAGAATGCAATTAAACCATAACAATGCAAAATATGGTCAAGAACATGTTAAACTTTAGATAAGATTGAGAATGAGTCTTGGCTATATACAATATACATTGAAAGATATATATATTTTAAAGACAAAAAAAAAGAGAATTGATATATCTTTTAAAAGACCTACTTTAGGTTGTTTAGAGCCAAGTGACTCAAAGAAAAAAAATACTAACATAAAACTATTATGTAGAACACTAAAAGAACATCTTAAGGAACATAATTAATATTTGTTCACACTAAGTAAACATCATTACCAACAACCAAAAAACTTAAAGATTTTATTTTTTTAACAATAAAGTAAACGTAACTAACAACCCAAATCAAAACTTAACCAAAAAACCCAGATTTTAGTTTATGCATGAAGGGTAGGTTTTAACACTGATTATTGTTTATATCAAGGTAGTAACATATAGCTTCTCATAACACATGTAAATAAAGTACTAATAATTGATATAAACATTTCTCACATCATAACATATATTATTACAAATTATAAAAGCTAAAACATTAAAAAAAGTATGAAATAACAAAAAATACAATCATAAATATAAAAAAGAGAGGGTACCTCAATTTTAAGGTAAGGATGAATCAGACTGGGCTAAATTAAGGAGGGGTTTATCCATCTAGGGTTTCATAAACCCTAAACTTAGCATCGGGACTAAAACACTAACACTCAAGAACAAACCTATAAAAACCTAAAAACCAAAATTTTTGAACTTTTAATCTCTTTCTCTACTATTGTTAGTTACTCTCTCAATCTTTCTCCTTTTCACCTCTTTATTACTTTTATTATTCAATAAGTCCCTTTTAAAACCTCAAGACCAAGTCTATATAAATAGGAGAGAGGTGATCGATTAGGACTTGAAAAACACAAATCATGGGATCACAAGGCTCAAATTTATAAAAATTTCAATTGGGTTCTTAACCACATTTAAATAAAACCTTTAACTTCTCTGCCTTTCTAAAATAGTCCTTACTTCAATTGAAGTCAAATTAGCTATCAAAACATAAATTTATTCAATTAAGATCCTGATTGAATTAGTAAGACCTCCCAAATGATACCAAGTATAAAATTTTGTTTTTAATCCTTTAATTCCTTCAATTACAATTAATCTTTCTTCAATTAAAAACAATGTTTTATTTAATTAAAACCTTGATAAATTTTGATGTTCTAATTTAAACAAATATTTTGTGATTTTTCACTTTTATTTTGTTTTGTTTTGAATGTTTTAGGGGTAAAAAATGGGTTATCACATTTGTTTCCCCTTTTTTTTTTCTATGAAAACTTAAAATAACCTATGTAAAGATAAATATTCATATAGAAAAATAATTGATTGTATGTTATACCATAAAGATGCATCTTAGAGAAAAGTTCTAGCCATTACATGGAAGGGCAGGTTGACTAACTGAATTGTTATAAAAAGGGTCTTTCATTGCTCGGTTAACATGTCTTAGGTTGAATAAGGTCTATAAAGCATAAAGAGTATAGACAAAGGCAAAGCTTATCAACTACTAATCATAACTAAGTAGACTATTTACGAGAATTTATTGGTTTCACTAGTATTATCCAGGTTGAAGACCATCAAAGCACCACTAATTGCTTATGCTATCCTAAAATAATGTATGTGCAAAATAAAGTGTTGTGTAGTTAATTACATTAAACCTTATTAGATTTACTTATTTTTTCACTTTGCCTTCATTTTTTCAGAAATTACACTTTACATCTTAGAGTCAATAAGTTCATAATATTTTTTCACTTTGCCTTCATTATTTTAATACAATAGGGTTTTTTAATCATTAAATTGAATATAATGATAATCTTATCAATGATGTGACATTTTTTGTTGATTTTTTTTGGCATGTCAAAGTAAGGATGTAAAATATTATGAACTTATAAATTCTAGGATGTAAAGTGGAATTTCTGAAAAGATGAAGATAAAATGAAAATACAAGTAAACCTTAGACAATTTATTATAATTAACCATAAATTCATATCCAATCCAGAAAAATCAAAGAACTGGAAGATATATGAAATGCAACACATAAGAAAAATTATATAAACATAAATACAAATAAAGACATCAATTTAATCAATAAACACAAAGTAATCAGTTTAGGCAAACAAGAATAATAAAGATATCACAGCTATATGTCAAAGCAAAATAAGAATATTTTCATAAGAAAAACAAATAACCAATGCTAGACCATAAAATAAGTCTCCAACAGCCATTTTATCGTTGTGGACATCTCAACAAACTGATTAAAAATGATACAATAAAAAAAAGATTGCTAACTAGTTTTATGGTAACTAGAAACTCAAATTGATATTTATAGATTCTAGATAAGGGCTGATTATATTAAAAGGAAGATGAAAATCACTCTAAAGTATCATATATAATGTATGTTGCTTTGTGCTTATTTTTAATGATAAAGGATACCTTTTGTGTTTCCTTGCTAAGAGTTTACCTAAATTAATATATGTGTATTTGTTGTTGAAAATAAGAGACTATTAAGATCTAGGACAGTGATTTGGGACTTGAACTTAATAATAGGACTTGATCCTCTCTTTTAAAATACAAGTATTGGATCCGAGATGATGGTGATGAATATATTTGCATATATCAACATGAACATATAATGATAAAATTCAAATAAAAATAAATTATTATTTTCACATTTTACTATATTATTATTCTTGAAAAGGAGTCGAGTATTAATTACATCTATTATTCATCAGGCAACATCTTAGGACAATTCCAAGCGACAGTTCATTTTCATGATTTGATTTATAAATAATAAATACAATTAATACACAAGTAACTTATAAGGAAAGATCTGATGTCTTTGAAAATATTTTGAATACAATAAAATAATGTATTAATCAATTTTATTATCAACTTAGCAATATCAATTAACAATGCTCACTGATGATTTATTTATCCTGAGTTGATCATGGAAAATAAAGACAAATATTAATATGCACAAAAAAAATTACAAGGAAAAGACAAACCATTACAGATCAAATAAAATGAAAATAAATTACTAACACCAATGTTTAGATACAAGCCCAACTCATTTACCCTGAATTTGACATATAAAAAGCAACCTAATTAATATTTACAATTTATGAACCGATTTTGAGTGTCAAGAAAATACAAACCATCAAAGATAAAAAAAAATACAAACATAAATTACCAATACTATTTTTTATACATATACCCAACTTGCTTATCCTTAATGTGATATTTGAGGAGTAACCAAATTAGGGTTTATAATTTCTAGAACAATTTTGAGTGTCGAGGAAAATAGAAGTTACATAAAATTTAAAAAATAACAAGGGCATAAAAATAACTCGCTCACATCAAATAAACAAACATATATTTATCACACTGAGACCAAAATGTAATGTCTTAGTTAAACCATTTTATTCTCGTTCTCCCAACCTAGTCACTGATATTGATCATCGAACTAATTCTACCTTAAAAAGTAAATCCCTAGCGACTTTATACCCTTAAGGTCTCCATGCAATGGCCTAGACCTAACACTTAAATATTTCATCACAATATGTATAAAAATCGATAACATATTAAAAACTATTTATATTAAGAAATAAAACATGTTAACGGGCTAAAAAATAAATCCTTTGAAAGTTGTTGGAGCTGGGTGCAACACTAGAAGCATGTGAGATTTATGCATTGCCATTGTCGACATAACCATACTCTACGATTATTGGGGTACTTCTCATAGGAAATTAGGAGCACCTTATTCTCCTTGTCCTTTTTATATTGGTGGTAAGATGTATTACCATTTGAGGAGTGAGATGGGGCTGAGAAATATTTTAATTTTCTCTTTTATTTTCTTACCTCCATGCCTTTTTCATCACTACCAATGTCGAATTTATTGTGTTATGTTCATCCATTGGTTAGAAGTGGGAGAGAGACTAACAATGTTGCCATTACTAGCAGTGGTTATTATGGAATAGCGATAGTAAAAAGAGGTGAGGAATTAGAAGGGTTTCAATGGAGATGATGGTGGATGTTTAGTGGTTTGGGATAAGCAAAAGAAGGGTAAAAGATTATTTCAGCTAGGAAAAAATGGGGGCAACTCAAGTTTATTTATATGATAGTGACACCAAAAAAAAGTTAAACCAAGGTTGTCAATCCCATTTCGGTAGATGTTTTGTTTTTTCAATTGGAATGGAATGTTTCAGTTTCGGAGTGTTTCGGCGTGCCGTTTCGGGGTTGTACTGTTCATATATATATAAATTTAACAAACATAATTCAAATTCAAGATAAATTAATTATAAATTATGCAATACAAACACAATGCCAAACAAATATAATTTCAAAATTTAAAATATTTGTAAATAGTCAAGATTAAATAGATCTTTAACTTAAAGTAATTCAACTTAAACAAAATATCAAAATATTATGCAAGTAAAATGTTTTAATATAAATATTTTAAATATAAAGTTAGGTCAATGTTATCAAGGCTAACGGAATCTAAAGCATCCCTTATTTTGCTCAAAGTCCTACAAAGTATAAACATGAAAAAAAACAACATGAATATAAACCATATATATTAGTGATAAATTTAATTTTAAAAAATTAATATCATTGTTAATGAAAATAATAATAATAATTTTCAATATTATTATTAATATCATTGTTATTGAAAATAGTAATGAAAACGAGCTTTTTATAATTGGGTGGTTTAATTAATTAAATTGAACAAGGTTCAATTTGATTCAATGGCTTTTCAAGAGCGGAACGAAACATGTGAAATGAAACCGGAACATTGCGAGCGGAATTTAGCCGAAAAATCTGGAACGGATCGAGATTTAAAATGAGATGAAATTTATTCCGTTTTGTTCCGTTTTTTGAATTGGGATGGAATGTTTCGGCCATTTCGGGCGAAAACGAAACTGACAACCTTAAGTTAAACAACATTTAGGAGGTGAGCATAAAATATTACTCTTGAGGATTCTAGATTAAATGTAGTAGGGACCATATTCTCATGTAAAGTAGTTCCTGTCATATGAAAGTGTAAATCAGGCCCTACATCTGAGGGTCTAAGCATTATGGGAATGTATTGAAGAGTGTGTATATTTAACATGTTTTCTTT
>Ga0325411_1005087_pt1 | contig 14612 bp, 7 predicted proteins | sample PopdelMetagenome_13_FD_206181 | JGI IMG/M metagenome (GOLD analysis project Ga0325411, IMG submission 206181) | Populus deltoides microbial communities from Bellville, Georgia, United States - Xylem-PdIQD-R4 | ecosystem: Host-associated > Plants > Phyllosphere > Stem > Wood/Secondary xylem... | reverse complement strand
GTTGTGATTCAAGATCTTTCTTTCACTTCGGCACATGTCATTTTTTATCTACCTCTCCTAATTCTCCATTAACATTTCAAGTTGATCACTCTCTCTCACTGGTGCAACCATAGGTCAACATCAGATATACCCAAACCATCTCAAATGACCCTCGGTTCACTTTTCTCTAGAGATGCCACCTCTGGCTTCCTACAATGTACTCATTTTCTTTACTTTCTTGTGCTTCAACATGTCTCTAATCTTTTTACAAAAAAAGTTCAAAAAACTACACTTTTAACCTTCAAGACTATTTATTCTATTCTCAATAATACTCAGACAATCCATGTAAAATATGTAGCGACCTTTATTCAGACGAGCAAGAAAAGATCTGTTTGCGTTTAATTCAAGCATCCAATGCAGCTAGAATAAGCGAAAAGTCAACAATTAATAATCAGCAAAAGTGGTGATGTGCTTTTTTAATGTGAAGCGTGTTACAGCATCTCGACAAAAGTGGAAAACAAAGTCAAATTAAACTTACTGGGAAAAAGTGAGCTAGATCACCTGTGTCTTCAAAGGTAGAAATGGCAACTCAGATATCTCAGTGTAGAGAGAAAAGGTTGGCCAAATAGCTCTCTGCAAATAGAATCAGCAAACAATCATCTTTTAGTACTTTTTCAGCAAGCATCTGTTTCTTTTTTCTTTTTTTAAGATCATCACATGGCAAAGGATTTAAAACAACAAAGAAAGCTAACAAATCATGGAAAATACTTACGAGATGCAGATTTTATAGCAGCACGGTAAAGTGATCCTTGCATCAGCTTGGCAGCATCGACAGCCAGTGCTTCATCAGCTTGGCAGCATCGACAGCCAGTGCTTCATTATCGACAGTTCGACAGATTAAGCTGCCAAGCCAATTTGTAGGATACAACAGTAATCATAAATAACAACTAGAGACCTGCAGCATGTAACACCTGACAGAGATTCCCATGCCCTAAAGTTGAGCAACAAAAACAATGATAAATAGCCAAAAACACATTGCCTATTTCCCAATTCCTCCTAAAAATGTTGATGATTAACAAACAACTGACAAGGAAGCACCTAATATTCCACCTCAAAATCTTTTCAACTACATTAGTAGTAACGTAAGCAGAAAGGGCAGTAACATAATAGCTCGGAAACTACAAATTCAGGAAGGTGGGAACATATAAACTGGCATTCCACGCCTTGAGGATTTACCTAAAAAATGAAAATAAAAATCACACTCTCCAATTTGCAATCGAATTAACCATGGAAAGCAAGTGCGTAGCCCTTACCACAGAGATAGATTTAGGGCGAATTGTCAGCCATACCAGACCAGTTAATATATTAGTCACAGCCAATCCAAGTGTTAACAAATCAGCACTAGATTGTGAACTGCCATTAAAAAAAAAAAAAAGGACTTAGCATCATTACCTTAATAATCAACAAAAACAATATATTAAGGATTAAAAGATAAACATTTCAAGTCAGAACCTAGCAATAGCAATGAGAAATTTTACCTGCTAGCATCGATAACGGGAGCTATGCCCAAAACGGCGCGATTGGCGAGCACGGCCAAGAAAGAAGCACCTCCAACCAGTATGGGCAAGCTACGTGATGTCCAAAATTATTAAGTAAAAATCTAAAAGGCGTATGGCGTCAGATTTTAACTGTGAAGCCATTCATTCGCAAAACACTGTAGAATAAAAGTGCCCCGTCGCGCTGGCATTCTAGGAAGATTAGACATGCCGACTTCCGTTTATTTTTTAATAATTTATTTTAGGAACACACAAAACATGGAATTATTGTATATCTTTTAATAATTTATTTGGGTTCTTAAAATTTAATTTTAAATAATTAAAAATATCTAAATGGTATTGGGGAATCACTGATTCCCCACACCTAAATCATTGTGGATTACAACAATAATTTATAGTGTTTTTTTTTTTGCTAACTTTTCCCTTCTTTTATTTTTGTTTTTTTTCAACTTTCCTATTTTTTATTTTTTTTCAAAATTATTTTTGTTGATTTTATTTTTTAAATACTAACCTGGTTAAAATTTTTGCTTTGTAATTTTTTTCTTTAAAATACTATGGATTGTTGCGATATTTTTTCATATAGTTTTTCTATTTTATTTCTTTATTTTTCAAAATTATATTTGTCAATTGTTTTTTATATTGAGTTGATTGAGAATTTAGTTTTGTAATTTTTTTCTTTAAAACATTGATGATTGCTACAATATTTCTCCGCATGGTTTTTTTTTATGATTTTCTCTGAAATTATTTTTTTTTATTTTATTTTTTAATATGAAACTGGTTAAAAATTACAGTTACAATATGTGAGGAAAGCACTCTAACTTTCCTCGAAAATTATTGTTGATTGCTACAGTGTTTTTTCACACATGATTTTTTCCTGTTTTTGTTATGTTTTTCCCTAAAATTATCTTTGTTAAATTTATTTTTAAAATATTAAGCTGGTTAAGAATTGCAATTACAAGTAAATACAAGTTTTTCCTCACAAAACACTATGAATTGATACAATTTTTCCTCAAATGATTTTTTTCCAGTTTCTTTTGTGTTTTTTTTGTAATATTTTTTTCCAAAATTATCTTCGTCGATTTTAATTTTTTTTAATATTGAATTGGTTAGAATTTAACTTTGTAATAAAGCTTAATCATGTGGAGAAAGCATTGTAGCTTTACTCATAAAACATTGTGGATTGCTACAGTGTCTCTCCGCATGGTTTTTTTTGTTATATATATTTTTTTAAATTATCCTTTTCAATTTTATTTTTTTAATATTGAGTTGTTTGTGAATTACAATTACAAGTCATTACAAATAAGGTTAGATCATATGGGGAATCACTGTAGCTTTCATCACAAAACACTGTGAATTGCTACAGTGTTTCCAACATGATTTTTTTTCCTATTTTTGGTGTTTGTTTTGTTATTTTTTTTCTAAAATTATCTCTGTCTATTTTTTTTAAAAAAATATTGAGCTGATTAAGAATTTAGCTTTGTAATTTTTTTTCCTTTAAAACATTGTGAATTGTTGCAGTGTTTTTCCATGTGATTTTTTTATTATTTTTTACAAAATTATCTTTGTCGATTTTTTTTTAATATTGAGTTGGTTAAGAATTATAATTACAATAAAGCTAAATCATATGAGGAAAGCATTGTAGTTTTTCTCACAAAACACTATGGATTGCTACAATATTTCTCTAAAGGGTTTTTTATTTTATTTTATTGGGAAAAGCGCAATAGTTTTCCTCACAGAACATTGTCAATTGCTACAATGTTTTTTCTTATGGGTTTTTTTCCTTCCAAAATTATCTTTGTTGGTTTTTTTTTAATATTAAGTTGGTAGAGAATTTAGCTTTGTAATTTTTTTTCTTTTTATTAACTGAAAAGCTAAATCATGTGGCGAATGTCTTTTCTCACAAAACACTATAGATTGCTAAAAATCATTTTGTTTAGTCTCTAAGTTTTTGATCACTAACACAAATTTTTTTTCCCGTTATGAAATATTTGCTTCATCATACCTTTAATTTAGCTTTGTAATTTTTTTTTCTTTTTATTAACTGAAAAGCTAAATCATGTGGCGAAAGCATTGTATATTTTCTCACAAAACACTGTAGATTGCTACAAATCATTTTGTTCAGTCTCTAAGTTTTTGATCACTAACACAAATTTTTTTCCTGTTATGAAATATTTGCTTCATCATACCTTTAATTTCTATTACTTATCTAGCGTTGATTCACAATTATAACACTATCAAGTGCTTTTGTTTTATAAACCCGCAGCAGCGCGCGGGCATGTCATCTCGTTTAATCCTAATATAAGTTCAATTACTTTTGATTTCTTAGTTAATAGTGGAATTGAAAGAACATAGACCGGAATAACAAAGGCGTCAAATATGAGTGGCGTGCTAGAAGTTTTGGGAAAGATACGTATTGGTCCTTACACTTTAAAAATAACTCAAATTATATAATTTCAGCATCTCAGTATTTTCCAATATAATTTTGATACAAAAGTTTACTTTTGTTATTTTTTAGTTTCTAGTTGAAAGAAAAGAGAGGTCGTTAGATTATTGCGTTAGAGAGAGAAATATATTGTTGACATCGATTTAAGCTATCAAAACGGTCGATATTTGTGTCAAATGATTCCATTTGATGAGTGGAGTTCATATTATGTGATTTTTACCTTTAAAATTTGTGGAAAAAAAATCTGAGCTCGGGTTGATTTTTGGTTTCGGGTTGATTTTGGTTTTTGGGATGGTTTTTATGGCTATAAATAGGTTTATCATTGTTCTTAAGGTATTTCTAGGTATTTTGGGTCAAAATGGGTTAAAAAGGGGTTTTGGAGTAAAAAAATATTAAGATCTGATTCTTTAGCCACCATAGTGGCAAGAATCTAGGTAAAACCAAACAATGTGTTGTTTGCTTTTTTTTTTCCCATTCTAGATGCAAAAAAAAATAAAATAAAAAAATAAAGGTCCAGTCATACAGGTCTGCCAAGGCAAGCTAGCGTGTGAGCCCTCACAAATAAGCCAGTACAGGCTGGCCTGGCTTGGCAAGCTCAGCAATGTTTGACCTTTTCTTTTTTTTTTCTTTTTTTTAAATTAATGCTTTTTTTGTATTTTTTTTCAATTTTTTTTATTTATAGTTAAATTAATACTCATTCTCTCTTTTATTTTGTTTAAAGAGCCTCTTTTAATTGGTGATTTTTTTTTGTTATGCATTTAATTTTTTAAGAGGTTTTTCTGATTCATCTATAATTTCTTTTTATTTTTTTTTATAGATGAACTTTATTTCTTAAAATAAAAAAATTATTTTTAGATAATATTTTTAATATGTGCAGCCTTACATGATATTTTTTTCTTTTTTATTATATTCAATCAATTTATGTGTGTGTATATCTATTATTGTTTGATTGAATAAAAAAATTATTTTAATAAAACATTTAGTAAACACAACGTGGTAAATGTCTTGTTTTGAGAGATTAAATATCTTAATCTATATTTGTCTCTTGATTTTTCCAGTTTTATTTTTGAGTTATCGTTTATGGTTTTTTCTTTCTATTAACACATATATTTTTTATTACATGTATGCATAAAAATTTTTATTTTTACTTAGAATTTTTTAACTACAAAAATATATTGAAAAAGTCTGTGTATAAAATTTTTTGTTGTAAGAAATATATTTTAATAATTTATTTTAGTAACACACAAAACACTGTGGAATTATTGTATATCTTTTAATGATTTATTTGGGTTCTTAAAATTTAATTTTGGATAATTAAAAATATCTAAAAGGTGTTGGGGAATCACTGATTCCTCACACCTAAATCATTGTTGATTACAACAATAATTAATAGTGTTGTTTTTTTTTTTTGCTAACTTTTCCCTTCTTTTATTTTTGTTTTTTTTTCAACTTTTCAATTTTTTTTTTCAAAATTATTTTTGTTGATTTTACTTTTTAAATACTGACCTGGTTAAAATTTTTGCTTTGTAATTTTTTTCTTTAAAACACTATGGATTGCTGCGATATTTTTCCACATAGTTTTTCTATTTTATTTTTTTATTTTTTAAAATTATATTTGTCGATTGTTTTTTATATTGAGCTAATTGAGAATTTAGTTTTGTAATTTTTTTTCTTTAAAACATTGATAATTGCTACAATGTTTCTCCGCATGGTTTTTTTATGATTTTCTCTGAAATTATCTTATTTTATTTTATTTTTTAATATGGAGCTGGTTAAAAATTACAGTTACAATATGTGAGGAAAGCACTGTAACTTTCCTCGAAAATTATTGTTGATTGCTACAGTGTTTTTTCCCACATGGTTTTTTCTTGTTTTTGTTATGTTTTTCCCTAAAATTATCTTTGTTAATTTTATTTTTAAAATATTAAGCTGGTTAAGAATTGCAATTACAAGTAAATACAAGTTTTTCCTCACAAAACACTATGAATTGATACAATTTTTCCTCACATGGTTTTTTCCAGTTTCTTTTGTGTTTTTTTTTGTAATATTTTTTTCCAAAATTATCTTCGTCGATTTTAATTTTTTTAATATTGAATTGGTTAGAATTTAACTTTGTAATAAAGCTTAATCATGTGGGGAAAGCATTGTAGCTTTGCTCATAAAACATCGTGGATTACTATAGTGTCTCTCCGCATGGTTTTTTTTGTTATAATTTTTTTCAAATTATCCTTTTCAATTTTATTTTTTTAATATTGAGTTGTTTGTGAATTACAATTACAAGTCATTACAAATAAGGTTAAATCATGTGGGGAAGCATTGTAACTTTCATCACAAAACACTGTGAATTGCTACAGTGTTTCCAACATGATTTTTTTTCCTATTTTTGGTGTTTGTTTTGTTATTTTTTTTCTAAAATTATCTCTGTCTATTTTTTTAAAAACATATTGAGCTGATTAAGAATTTAGCTTTGTAATTTTTTTCCTTTAAAACATTATGAATTGTTGCAGTGTTTTTCCATGTGATTTTTTTATTATTTTTTACAAAATTATCTTTGTCGATTTTTTTTAATATTGAGTTGATTAAGAATTATAATTACAATAAATCTAAATCATATGAGGAAAGCGTTGTAGTTTTTCTCACAAAACACTGTGGATTGCTACAATATTTCTCTAAAGGGTTTTTTATTTTATTTTATTGGGAAAAGCGCAATAATTTTCCTCACAGAACATTGTCAATTGCTACAATATTTTTTCTCATGGTTTTTTTCCTTCCAAAATTATCTTTGTTGGTTTTTTTTTAATATTAAGTTGGTAGAGAATTTAGCTTTGTAATTTTTTTTCTTTTTATTAACTGAAAAGCTAAATCATGTGGCGAATGTCTTTTCTCACAAAACACTATAGATTGCTAAAAATCATTTTGTTTAGTCTCTAAGTTTTTGATCACTAACACAAATTTTTTTTCCCGTTATGAAATATTTGCTTCATCATACCTTTAATTTAGCTTTGTAATTTTTTTTATTAACTGAAAACCTAAATCATGTGGCGAAAGCATTGTATATTTTCTCACAAAACACTGTAGATTGCTACAAATTATTTTGTTCAGTCTCTAAGTTTTTGATCACTAACACAACTTTTTTTCCCGTTATGAAATATTTGCTTCATTATACCTTTAATTTATATTACTTATCTAGCGCTGGTTCACAATTACAACACTATCAAGTGCTTTTGTTTTATAAACTCGCGGCAACGCGCGAGCATGTCATCTCGTTTAATCCTAATTGAAGTCCAATTACTTTTGATTTCTTAGTTAATAGTGGAATTGAAATAACATAGACCGGAATAACAAAGGCGTCAAATATGGATGGCGTGCTAGAAGTTTTGGGAAAGATACGTTTTGGTCCTTACACTTTAAAAATAACTCAAATTATATAATTTCAGCATCTCAATATTTTCCAATCTAATTTTGATACAAAAGTTTACTTTTGTTATTTTTTAGTTTCTAGTTGAAAGAAGAGAGAGGTCGTCAGATTATAGCGTTAGAGAGAGAAAAGATATTGTTGACACCGATTTAAGCTATCAAAACGGTCGATATTTGTGTCAAATGATTTCATTTGATGAGTGGAGTTTATATTATGTGATTTTTACCTTTAAAATTTGTGGAAAAAAAATTTGAGCTCGAGTTGATTTTTGATTTCGGTTTTTGGGATGGTTTTTATGGCTATAAATAGGTTTATCATTGTTCTTAAGGTAATTCTAGGTATTTTGGGTCAAAATGGGTTAAAAAGGGGTTTTGGAGTCAAAAAACATTAAGATCTGATTTTTTAGCCACCATAGTGGCAAGAATCTGGGTAAAACCAAACAATGTGTTGTCTGTTTTTTTTTCCTATTCTAGATACAAAAAAAAAACAAAAAATAAAAAATAAAGGTCCAGTCATACAGGTCTGCCAAGGCAAGCTCGCGTGTGAGCCCTCACAAATAAGTCAGTGCAGGCTGGCATGGCTTGGCAAGCTCAGCAATGTTTGACCTTTTCTTTTCTTTTTTCTATTTTTTAAATTAATGCTTTTTTTATATTTTTTTTTCAATTTTTTTTATTTATAGTTAAATTAATACTCATTCTCTCTTTTATTTTGTTTAAAGAGCCTCTTTTAATTGGTGATTATTTTTTTGGTTATGCATTTAATTTTTTAAGAGGTTTTTCTGATTCATCTATAATTTATTTTTATTTTTTTTATAGATGAACTTTATTTCTTAAAATAAAAAAATTATTTTTAGATAATATTTTTAATATGTGCAGCCTTACATGATATTTTTTTTTCTTTTTTATTATATTCAATCAATTTATGTGTGTGTGTGTATCTATTATCGTTTGATTGAATAAAAAAATTATTTTAATAAAACATTTAGTAAACACAACGTGGTAAACGTATTGTTTTGCGAGATTAAATATCTTAATCTATATTTGTCTCTTGATTTTTCCAGTTTTATTTTTGAGTTATCGTTTATGGTTTTTTCTTTCTATTTGTCACACCCAACATCGCGGCGGCTCACAAATAATCAAAGATTGTGGAAAAAGAACAGATATCTGGCATCTTGTTCTTTTAAGGGAAAATGTCTTGTTTAAGGAGTTACTACCTAGTATTATGGTCACTAGAAACCCTAACTGGTCAACAGAGATTCTATGGTTCGGGACTGGTTACGTAAAAGGGAAGATATTATCACCCCTTAAACGTTCTGCCTGAGGCAGGCTGCATTGTTAGTTTCGTCTTAAATTGCTAAATGTTTATTAGTTTACGCTATGATAATTTTCTTATAATATTTCTGACTCTGGCGCCAGTGAATATTCGATCTCGAATAATTCCAACTCTGGTATTGGTAAAAATTCCAACCCCGAATAATTCCAACTCTGGCGTTGGTAAAAATTCCAACATGAATAATTCCAACTATTGCGTTGGTAAAAATTCCACCACGAATAATTCCAACTCTGGCGTTGGTAAAAATTCATAGCTATGAAAAAAATCGGTATATTTTCTTTTCTTTTCCCTTTTTTATTCATGATCCTGATGTCAGTGAATAAATTGACAAAAAAAATATATTTTTTAAGATATGCAAAATTTTTATTTCTACACTTTCTATTTTTTTTATTTTTTTTATTTTTTTGTTTTGGGGGCTGGGCCCAGCTCAGCCCACATGGACTGGGCTGGTCCCCGCTGACTCGGTTGGGTCACTGGTCTCAACTAGTGACCCGGCTGCCCAATGAATTACAATTCACTTGCTACAGTAGCAAGTGAATTATAATTCACTGCTACTGTAGCAGTGAATTAAATTGCAAAGGGGAGAGACGAGGGACGACTTACCTAGTGCAGCAAGGCGTAGCCGGAGACGATGACGCACTGTGCTAGATGAACGACACTGCCTGCTCTTGTTCTTCCTCTATTCTTCCTCCTTTCTTCCCTGATTCGTCCTTGTATTTCTCTCCTAGAGTGCCCTGTTACTGGTGTAGTGGCTGCTGAAGATGGAGCTCTGGAGCTGCTGCTTCTGGAGGCGACGAAAACGGTTGTGACGCTGGTGGTGACTCTTGTCTACTGCTTTCCTTGGTCTTCCTTCTGCGCTTCCTCTGGTTCTGAAGAAAGTGGAGCCTATGGTGGTGGTGGCTTACTCTGTTTTTTCCTTCATTCTGGAAAAGAAAGAGCAGATGGTGGCTCAACTCCTTTGTTGGTGTTGCATTTTCTGCCGGTCCTCGGTTCCTTTGTTGGTTTCGCCTCCTCTCTGTTTCTCTCTTATCCTGCTCACTCCCTCTGCCTCTCTCTTCTTTACACTCTCTTCCTACTTTTTTTTTGTTTCTGCTGTCTTGTTCCCCGTCTCCTGCGTTCGTTTTTCCTCTGCCCCTCTCTGGTTTTCTCGTTCAAAATCCCCTGCGTCTTCTGCCTCCTTCCTTCTCTTCTTTTTTTTAGTCTATCTTCACCCCCTGCCATGTATGGCTTTTTCCTCCTTTTTCCCCCTCCGTTCTGTCCCTCTCTCTACTGTGTTTTTCCCCCCTTTCACTCCCCAGTTTTTCTTCCTTTTTCCCTGGTCCCAGAGTCGGTTCTCCTTCTCTGGTTTTTATAACCAGAGAATGCCATGCAGTCGCATGGATTTTAATGCAATAAAGGAATCCGTTTTTCTTCTTTTTTCAGGTGAAGAAGATGAACAGTGTTAATGTTAATGGCCATTTGTGTTTTGATCCTTGACATTTTGAATTTTTGCAGTCCAATCCTTGGGTTTTAATTTCTTGCAAATTTGACCAGAATCAGCCCTATACTTTGATAGTTTTTCAATTGAGTCCCTGAATAAATTAATTTCAAGTTCAATTAAGTCTCAAAACTTATTAATTCACCGATTAAACCCTTGATTTGACTAATTAAATTAATTCCAAGCTCAATTAAGTCTCAAATCTTATCAATTCTCCAATTAAACCCTTAATTGGATTAATTAAATTAATTCCAAGCTCAATTAAGTCTCAAAACTTATCAATTCTCCAATTAAGCGCTTGATTTGATTAATTAAACTAGTCAAGAATTTAATTAAATCTTTAAACTTCCAATCATGTTGCCCTTAACCCAAATATTAATTCATTCTTCATTTATTTTATTTTTACTTGTTTTTCATCATTTTTTTCAGTAAAAAAATAATTAAAATGGTCAAAAATTGGGTTATGACACTATTAACACACATATTTTTTATTACATGTATGCATAAACTTTTTATTTTTACTTAGAATTTTTTAACTACAAAAATATATTGAAAAAGTCTGTGTATAAATTTTGTTGTTGTAAGAAATATATTTAACATGTGGCGAAGCACTGGCCAAGTATCTAGTAAATAATTAGACAAGTAAGCATAAAAGTTTAGTTTACGAACTAGATTTGGAGTCAACGTTTCGCCACGGGTAGGATAAAGTTTTCTTAATGTAAAAAAGGAATGCTAAGTAAAAACAATTCGAGATCCGAGTTATTGGTTTAATTGATAATTTAAATAATATGATTAAAATAATATAAAATAATAAATATACAGATAAAAAATAAAAATGAAAAAAATGGTTAAAGGAACTTGATATAAGCTGCCCAGATTATTAAACAATTTAATGATAAAAAGGAAAAATTAAAAAAATAATAAAATGAAAAAAAATAGTTAAACTGGGTTAACTCACAAACTTTATGACCATCTCGTAGAAAAAAAAGTTTGAATACCAATTCCTACTAAATCAAATGAGAACATGATAATTTCATAAAAAATAAAAAGAAAAAAAAGATGAAGTTCAATCTCTAGCAAAGAAAATGTTGAAGAATGAAAATTTAGGAAAAACTGTAATTTAAAAAGGTAAAAAAAATTCAATCCGAGTTCACCTGGATCAAGATGCAAAATCTCTTAACCAATTGTGATATCAAGGTGAATGTATTCGAAAGCAAATTGAATAATATCATGAAACTCAATCATCAATCAACGTAATGTTAGAGGATTAAAAAAATTAAAAAAAACAATGAAAAAAATATATGAGTCAACCCGGGTTAGCCCTCAAATCTTGCAGTCATGGAAATCATGAAAATCCTTGAACCGGGTTCAATCAAAAAGCTTAATTCCCAATCAATTTAATTTTGAAAGATGAAATAGTGAAAAAAATATCAATATATAAAACTTGTCAAAGAAAAAAAGACAACAATAAGAAGAATTAAGATCAAATTTTATAGAAAAAAAACTCATAGATGATGAAATTGTAAAAAAAAAAATGATCGGGATAACCCAATACAAAGAAAATGGAAAAAAAAAAAGAATGAAGACCAATTTCCAATCAATCGAATATTAAAAGATGAAATTGAAATAATTCATTCTTAAAAAAAAACCTAAAAAAAGTCAATCAGCGTTAACTTTTGAAATCAATAACTCTAGTTCTAAACTTGGAATTAACCCTATAGCAACGAAAAAAAATCTTAGATAACCCGGGATAATCCGCAAACCTAATGATCATGGGCACAAGATTGAGATAATCCTATAGAAAGGAAAGAAAAAAAAGGTAGGAAGACTAATTTCAAATAAATCAAATGTTATAGGATAAAATTAAAATAAATCAACTTTAAAAAAAAACACAAAAAAAATCAACACACGTTAACCATTGAAACTAGTGACTCTAGTTATGAACATAAGACTAATCTTATAGAAAACAAACCTTAAAAAATAATAAATCAAGTTTCTAAAAAAAAAAGAAGGTAAAAAACAAACATTAGCTTTTTTTTAAAAAAAAAACTCAAGTCATCCCTGACAAACCTCTTAAACCCGATCTAATTTCTAACAACCAGTGAAATCCTTGAACTGGGTTCAGTCAATAATCTTAATTTCCAACCAATTTAATTTTAAAGGATGAAATCATAAAAAAAAAAAATCAATTTAAAAAACTTGTCAAAGAAAAAAAGACAGCAATAAAAAGAATGAAGATCAATTGAAAGAAAAAAACATGGAGGATAAAATTATAAAATAATTCAAACTAAAAAATTATCCCAAACAAAATAAATAGCAATAAAAAAATAGAGATCAAATTTGAAAAGAAAAAAATAAAATGGGGTGAAATTAAAAAATAATTGTAATTTTATAGTTTATTAAAAATAAAAAAAATAATAATCAAAAGAATGAAGACCAAATCTAAAAGATTAAAATTAAAAGGGAGTGAAATTAAAAAGTAATTATAATTTCATGTCTTATTCAAAATAAAATAAAAAAATACTTAAAAGAACAAGAACCAATATGAAGGAGAAATAAAGTGTACGGCTGGTATGATTTTTTGAAGGGGTTGGCATGAAATCTGATGGTGGGGAGAGAGAAAAAGAAAAAAAATTGTTACTGACACCAAACCCGATGCACGTTAGGGGCACGCGTCACACTAAAGGACTCGGGGGTTGTCCACACACTGGCACCTAGTACACACATGCGAATAATTTTTTTAATTATATTTAATAAATATAATTTACAACAATGTCTCTCAGTATCTTTGGAATTTTTAATAAAACCGATGTAAAATGACAAAAAAAAAACCCTTGGATGATAGTTTGTTGGTTTTGTCTTTAAAAGTATCAAAGTAATTACATTATTTTAAAAAACTTAAAATACTAAATTATCTCTGAGTAATAGGCATTATATTATTTTATTGTAGGGTTAAATTAGTAATTTTATTATATAAAAAAATAAAATTATCAATCTAACCTCAACAATTTGTAAAAGATAATTGTGTCATGGTAAAAAAACTATCTTGCCTCCAATGTCTAGTTCAAAGGTTTTTTGTCAAATAACAATTTTAAAATTATATTATTACAATTAATAGTAATATGATTCTTGGTAAATAATAATTTTCATAGGATAATTTTTTTTAATTTAATATGCAAATTTAGTACACTTGCCGTCATAACTAAAATACTAGCATATAAAATATTAAATCATATATAAGAAACTATAACTATTTTTTTTATCATGCATATTATAACCTATATTAAAACTATACTTAAATTAAAAGTATATAAAACACATAAAACACTTACTAAGCTATTAAAGTTTGATCAAGTTGAAATTTTATTGTTGTCATTGATTATTTATTCTTAAAGTTTCATTACTCTTCAGTGGTGTAAAACAATTAACTTTAATAAGTCTTTTGAGATTCCAATAACATCATATTATTTGGGTGTATTTCTAATCAATGTACAACAAACACAAATGAGTTTAAACTCAAATATTTCTTCACGAGAATTGATTATAAACTTTAGAAAGAAAACAAGAGCTTAAAGTAAAGAAGTAAAACTATAAATTTAAGTGAAAATATTGTCAGAAAATCTATAGATTTCATACAAAAAAGCAATCACATAACATTCATATTTGACACCTTTTATAGAAGATTTTAGAATCAAAACTGACATAGAATTAATTATGATAAATCATAATTAAACCTAAATATTTTAACTTTAAATAAGATGATTTTGAGCTGAAGAAACTGTTAAAGTTTCTTAGAAATTGTTATGGAAAAAATTGAACAAATTTTTATATTTATGACATGGACAAATTAATGGATTGAGAGAAATAATTTTTTATGAACCAAACTCAAATCTAAATTTAAATTTCTAGAAAATAATCTTTTATAATTCAAAATTTTTTTATATAATAAACTAAAACTCATGTACAAGCCAAAGCACAAGTGTTTAAGCACAAAATCTACTTTGTTGAGTTCCTATTCTCTCTAAAAACATGGTGTATTTAGGTTTAATTTTAATTTTATGATATATTTTGATTTAATTTTAATTTTTTACATTCCCATTAAACAAACCACCAGGATAATTTGTTTTTGTTATATACTAGATAGAGTTTTTTTAGGCTTAAAGATTTCTTTGAAACATATCACCTAAGAATAATTTGAGATTATTTATTTTATTTATCTATAATTTATTTAAATTATGTTAATGTTGAACATTAAAGAATGTATATTAAAAACTAATATTAAATAAAATTTTAACTTAGACGATCTATTTTTAATTTAATATTAAATATATTTATTAATCATATTTAAATAATCTATAAAATTTTTTGGACTTAATCTCCAACAGAGTCAGCAAAAATGTAAAGCCA
>Ga0325411_1005086_pt1 | contig 14613 bp, 7 predicted proteins | sample PopdelMetagenome_13_FD_206181 | JGI IMG/M metagenome (GOLD analysis project Ga0325411, IMG submission 206181) | Populus deltoides microbial communities from Bellville, Georgia, United States - Xylem-PdIQD-R4 | ecosystem: Host-associated > Plants > Phyllosphere > Stem > Wood/Secondary xylem... | reverse complement strand
CTAGTTTCAATTCTTCGATCTGACATGTTTTATCTGCGTCACGAAGAAGATCTGAGTCTCTTGTTGTAATAATTACTCTACTTCCGGGACCAAACCATCTTCGATCTCCCATCAATGCATTTAGCTGCTCCTGATGAGCCACATCATCAGCAACAACAAGAACTCTTTTGCGACAAAGTCGCTCTTTGATCCGAACCTTTCCTCCATCGACACAATCGAAGTTGGAAGCATCTTGTTTTAAAATATTGTGAAGAAGTTGCTTTTGTAAATCAACAAGACCATTAACTTGTTTTGATGTTTCATTGATATTCGAAAGAAAACAGCTTCCCTCAAATCCATAGAAGAGTTGATTAAATACAACTTCTGCTATTGTCGTCTTTCCTATTCCTGGCATCCCATGTATGCCCACAATGCGTACATCATCTGTTGCCGTACTTAGAAAGTCATAAATATCGTGAGAAAGGGGATCAATTCCTACTAGGAGCTCAGGAACATATAAGCACTCGCGACGTAATTTATTCAACACATCCTTGATAATCTCTTGGATAAATTTTGCTTCATGCCTGCTCACAGAAAAAAGGCAAGTCATCGATAGCAAGTCAATTAAGTATGCTAAAAAGAAATATTTTATTACTTCACATTGAAAATGCAATGTAAAATTATTCCATAAACGTGTGCAAGTGAATCTTAGAAAGAAAAGGAATACCTATCATTGAGACTCCATCCAGATAGTTTTCCGGCATCCTCAAGAGATTTTCTCCACTCCTTCACCAACTTCTCTTCAAAACGCTCTTCATGCTTATCAAATGCCTCTGCAAAACTGCCAGTCTGTTTTCTCACATCTGAAGGATCAATGTCATAGAATATAGGAAGAACAATCTGACCGGTTTTCTTCCTTCTGCACTTCAGAATCTCTACAAGTTCATTGAGACACCATCTAGAAGAAGCATATCCTTTTGAGAAGACAACTATGGATATCTTTGATTCTTGAATTGCCCTGAGGAGATGATCGGAGATTTCTTCTCCTCTCGGAAGTTCATCATCATCTCGGAAAGTGTGGATTCCTGCTTGGACCAAGGCAGTATATAGATGATCTGTAAATGTCTTGCGAGTATCTTCTCCTCTAAAACTCAAGAAGACATCATAGGCCCCTTCCGGTCTACGACGAGAAGACTCTTGCTCTGTCATGGCAGCTGCAGAAATTAAGGAACAATCAATTAGCAATTGCTGATACATGTGAAGTGATCATCGAGGATAATACAGCAATTTAAGCTTAATAATGAGAGAGCATAAGAGAATAGCAACTGCAGTTAAACATGAAACAAGCAAAGCTTTCACATTATTGTTAATGGTAAAGACATGAAATTAAGACAAGAAAGAAGCAAAGAAGAGTTAGCCGTATATACCTGTGTATAACAAAGAGTTAGCTATGAAATTGCAGCAATCGGAGAAATGGGGTGTTCAAATCGAATCAGCATTTCATGTATATATAGACACACACATCTGCCTTTGCTGGCTTTATTTATTGCGGGAATACGTAAAATAGTAAAAGTTAGAAAAATATCAAACGGACTCTGAAGTTCGTTAATGCTATTTATGCTTAGCAAATACTTAGAAAATACTTAGCAAGTATCAATCAAGATACTGAAATCAGACCTAGTTTCTTGTTATTTTTGGATTATTTGCTTAATTTTACTTGTTATTTTTTTATTTATTTTAATAGATTTATTTAGCTATTTATTGTTACTGAAAATAAAGATTAACTTAACTTAATCTTGACAGCTCCTGAAGCAAAATTTTCAATAAACAATTTTAAAAATAATTGAATTTTTTTTACAATTTAAAATTATAATTTTAGAAATTAAAACACTGTAATTGATATAGCTTTCTTGCAAATACTTTGCAATTAAATCAGTCAATGACAGTTTTTCTAATAATGAACATTTTTCCTTCTCCACGGTAGAGCTAACGTGGAGAAGGATGCTCATTGTCATCCAATTAATCAGTAATCAATTAATATTTCAGTAATCAGTAATCAATTAAATTATTTCTATTCATTTACAGGAGAAGTAATATTTCATTGATAAGTGAAGAGGTTTCCTCGTATTTGTAGTTAACTTCCGTCCTTTCTTGTGTTATTAATTATTTGTTAGCTTTAGCATGAGGTATTTTATCAATTACAAAAAACTTATTCCACTACTATTCTATGAAACTTGAAAAATAAGTAAAGGTTATTGTATTACTAACTTTTGAATGATAATGTTGTCTCTTTTATTTTTTTTAATTAATATACACGTTCGAGTCAGCTTGTGTGCTTTTTAAATTTGTATGAACTTCAAATAAATTATAAGCTTTATAAACAACAGGGACTAAGTAAATGTAGCCAAAGATACCTACGCTTAGCTTGAAAAGGAAGAACGTGCAGGTGGAGAACTTACCTTAATAGCAACTTGGTGGAGAACTTCGTGGATTTCAACTTATCAAACTAATTTCTATTTTCTAGTTACTATCATCTAATTTATTATTACTATGTATATCATAAAAATAAATATTTTTTTTAATTTACATTACATGTTTTTTCTAATAAATTCAAAAGATGTACCGTCCAAAACCTCAATTTATTTATTTTTATACTAGAAAATATGCCATTATTCAATATTGATGATGAAGAATATTAAATATTGATTATTAATAATAAATTTTGTATAATTTGCCCAGGATTTTCTTATTCTCGCTAATTAATCCCAGAACGAGGTTCCAAGAAAAGCCTCAACAAACCTTATTTTTTGTTATTTTGAATAATGGTTTAAATTAACACAATTACTTATCGGTATTTTAAATTATAATTATAAAAATTAAAAAACTTTAATTCTTTTAGCTTTCTTGTAAATACTTTCCAAAAAGATTTCTACCAGGTTTTGTTGGGTCACCCAGGTTCCAGATCTACTTAGTGGGTTGACCGGTTTTCTCCTGGTCAATTACAGGCCTAGTTTTCAATAAAACAGACCTAGTGTTGCTATCTAATTTTTAACCAACTTTTTTTGAACATATCATGGATGAATTAGTGAGTGATTAGCAAATAATTTCTTTCGATTATGCTTAGCAAATTAGTGAATCAAAATAGAAAACATACTCAAATCATATGAAAATATATTTATTTTTTAGTTATTTTTGAATTATTTACTAGTTATTTCTGATTTATTTTATTAGATTTATTTAGCAATTATATAAATAGTTGATGTTATATTTTTTATATATTTAGCATGGTAGGAGTAATAAAAAAAGAAAATGAACAAAGGAGATTAGTGATGATTTCAATTATCTAATAATTACACAAAACCTTCTCTTTTAAAATTTCTTAAACCCTCTGCTATGAAAATCTAATTTTTAATTATTTGATGCCAACAAAAATTATTGATATTTAATTATTATTTTTAATTATTAGCTTTAGTGCAACTACTAACTATATGACTATAAACCAAAATTATTAAATTTAGACCGACCTAGTAGATTAACCCGGGATCTAATAACTGTATAGTAAAAATAATATTTTATTAATAAATAAAAAAATATCAAATAGACTTTTAGAATAAAGTTGATCTATACTTCATAAAGACTTATCAAGTCAGCCAGTCAATCAAGATAGAAAACATACTCAAACCAGACCTAGAAAATATATTTATTTTCTTGTTAGTTTTAAATTATTTGCTTGATTTTACTAGTTATTTTTTTATTTATTTTAATAGATTTATTTATCTATTATATAAATAGTTGATGTTTTATTTTTTAAAACAATTTTAAAAATAATTGATTTTTTTCTTGCCATTTTAAATTATAATTATAAAAATTAAAAAACTTTAATTCTTTTAGCTTTCTTGTAAACACTTTCCAATTAAATCAGTCAATGATAGTTTTTCCTCTTTTAAACAATCCAATTTGATCCTTACTAAAATTTGAAATATCTAACTTCTCTTTCTTGTTCTATAATTTTATCCATATTTTATATTTATTAAAAACATATTTTATTTTTTTGTGTGTTTTTTTTCCTCTTTTATTAAGAATATTTGATTCCATTCTATTCTTTGAACTTCTTCCCTAGATATATAGAATAGAAATTGGAACCACTTATTTAAACTAATTTCTATTTTCTAGTTACTATCATCTAATTTATTATTACTATGTATATCAGAAAAATAAATATTTTTTTTAATTTACATTACATGTTTTTTCTAATAAATTCAAAAAATGTTCCATCCACCTATTAAAACTATGATATGTTTAAAGGTAATTGAAAAACCTCAATTTAGTTATTTTTATAAGAAATCTCATCAAAGTTTATACTAGAAAATAAGCTTTTATTCAATATTGATGATCAAGAATAAATATTGATGATTAATAATAAATTTTGTATAATTTGGACAGCATTTTTTTATTCTCGCTAATTAATCCCTGAGCAAGGTTCCAAGAAAATCCTCAACAAACCTTATCTTGTTATTTTGAATTGACTAAAAAGTGTTCATCATCTTTATTGCAAATTATTAGCAATGCAATAATCATAATAATTATAAAAGAGGTAAAAGGTAACAGTACGTAGAGGAAAAAACAATTAGGAAAATTTTCAAATACTGAGCAAGGAATTTTCAAACTAATCATGCTTTTTTCTTTGTTTTTTTTTATAATTAATTTTTTTGTTCGATTTAATTCATTAATATTATTATTTTTTTATATTTAGTTATCACACTCTCATGATACGGATCTCAGGTTTGACAAGTTAACCCAATTGATTCAGATTTTGTTTTTTTAATTAATTTTTTTTCTTTTAATTTCATTTTTTAATATCAATTTAATTAAGAATTAAATTTTATAATTTGTTTTATTTACTTTTCATTAAATTATTATAATATCACGAGGAAGATTTATTATACCCCTCCTCACGAATCACTATTTAATGAGAATAGTGCTTTCCTTTTGTTTTTTCTCTTTGTTTTTTCTCAAGTACTGGACAGACAAACCAAACAACCAAGCAAATTTCATTTTTCTTCCTGCAGATCCTTTGCAAAGTTTCCACAACAACTGGATCCACGCGTTAACATTATTTATTGAGGTCGAAAAGGTTATTGCTATCAAGCTCTTCCAAGCTATTGTTGATCAATGTACGTACCAAAAACACAACAGAAAATCAAAGCAAAGATTTTGATTCCCCTCCATTATTGTTCTCTCTTGAACCGTTCTTCTTTTCTGTGTATCATGCTAAGGGTAATAAAAAAAGAAGAAAATGAACAAAGGAGTTAGTGATGATTTCAATTATCTAATAATTACAAAAAACATAATTAATTGTGTCCAGTACTCGCGATTTAGAGTTTTTGTTAATAGATACAGATTGGTTTTGAAAGGCAATGAAGAGTGCTTCTTTCTAAAAACATTCAGACTTCTTCCTGTCGATCAATCCAAGGCAACCATGAAAGACTCTTGGGTTAAAGCAGTGCGAACACTAACTTTTATTTGTTTCTTTTCACGCTCAGTGGAGAGTGGGAAAGTGGATATTTCAAACTACTTTTAAATCTTCTCTTGTGATTCCCATGAAAGAGCAAACTACTTGGCGGGCTGGAAAGAAAAAAACAATTTATGGTTGTGGCAAAGGTAATTTTGTCTTTCCCTTTTATTTCTTCTCAAGACCTCAAGTTAATTATAATTAATTAATAATTTGAACAATATCAAGCTTAATTTAATATTATTTTATTTTAAAAAAATGCCTTTAATAAAGAGATTCCTATAAGAGATTATCTACAATGCTTAGGGTTTTCTTAAACCCTTTTCAGAGAAACAATATTCTTTCTTGCAAATTATTAGCAATGCAATAATTATAATTATAAAAGATAAAAATGTAACGCATGCAGGAAAAAAAAAAGCAAGGAAATTTGTATAATTTACACAGGATTTTCTTATTCTCGCTAATTAATCCCAGAGCGAGGTTCCAAGAAAAGCCTCAACAAACCTTATTTTTTTTTATTTTGAATTCACTAAAAAAAGTTCATCATCTTTCTTGGAAATTATTAGCAATGCAATAATCATAATTATAAAAGAGGTAAAAGGTAACACGTAGAGGAAAAAACAGCAAATGGGGTCCACGCGTTAACATTATTGTTCTGTCTTGAACCGTTTTTCTCTCTGTGCTTTTACTGTAACACTCTATTAAACGTGGAAAACATGGGTATCACGAAGTTTCGTGCATGCTATTATTTATTAACTTTGGTCCTTTCTTGTGGTAATAAATAATATGATCTTTTGGCAATAGTATTTTAAAATACAGGTTGTCTTACCCTAATGATAAACCCAAATTTCTATTGAGTATGAGAAATTATTGTTGATTAAATTAAAGAGAAAATCAAGTTGTACAAGCATGCATATAAATTCACTTGTTTGGATTCAAAATTCTCAAAACTGACTAGAGAGTGTCATCGATATATAAATCCATTTATTTGAAAAATTTTAATTTATTTGAAAATATGGTGAAAATTGCTTTATAAAATATATTTTTTTATTATAAATATATTAAAATAATATTTTTTAAAATTTATTTTTGACATCAACATATTAAAATAATTCAAAAACATTTTAAAAAGCATGATTCAATCATATTCTCAAATATATCCTAAAACTAAATTTAATCTCGTCTTATCCTATTTTGTCTAGCTTTATATATGGTGATGGAGATAATTGCATGATTTATAAACTGTTATATAACTCAATCATGAGTTTTTATTTTGGCAAATAACTTCTCTGGTGATCCCGGTTAAGTAATTTATTTACTTTGCTCGACAATCATGAGTTTTTATTTAAGTAATGAACTAGCAAGGGAGTTTGTTTCTTATAGTTATTAATTAAAAAAATTATTTAATTATATGATCAATTGGATTAGGGATTTGAGAGATGAATATTAGATTACACAGTTACTCTTTTGACAAAAAAAACTTAGTCCTATTTTCCACATCAACGTATAGATTACATAGTTACCTAACAAATAATAAAATCAATATCCTAAAACTCTTCTTTTTGTTTTTTGCATTATTGTACTTTTTGACCATAAAGTAATACCCAATTACTGTTTTTTTTTAATGAAGAAATGGCTGAATTAATTTTTTTTTCAAGTATTTTGTTTATTTTAAATTTGTTTTCATGGCATGTTTATTTTGGTTTTTTAAGATTACTTGGTTTCAAATTTCTTTTTATATGGTTTTTTATCAATTTTTTTTTTTAAAATCCCAACTATATTATTATCAGTTCCATTTTTATAGGCTTTAATGATACTTCGAATTACTTTTAAATTTTCTAGTGTGATTCCCATTCTAAAGGGGTCCAGTGAGGGAGACCAAACTGCTTGTTGAGCTGGAAAGAAAAAAAGCAATTTATGGGACCATCATTCTATTTACCAGGGGACTGGTTTGGAAAGTGGGCTAGGTCTATCATTGAGGGGAAGATAATTTTGTCCTTCCCTTTTGTTTCCTCTGAAGACATAAAATTAATTATAATTAATTAATAATTCGAACAATCTCGAGCACGCTTAATTTAATATAATTTCATTTCTAAAAATGCATTTTATTGTAAAACTATATCTTTTATTTGTAAAGACTTATTAATTCATCTAAAGATTTAAACTATTAAAATAAATTCTAGAATATAATTTATATTATTTTTTAATATACTTCCTAAATTAAAACCCTTTTAATCGAAACCTACACAATTACATATTGAAATTTACTTATTGGTAGTTTCGTCTTATATATCTAATTTCACCCATCTTTTATATTTATTAAGAATATAAATTTTTTTTGTGTATTTTTATTAAAAATATTTTAATTCATTCTATTCTTTTTCACTAGATGTATCATAATAGGAACTGATACCATTTATTCAATCTACTTTCTATTTTCTTGTTATTATCTCTAATTTATTATTATTAGATATATCAGAAAAATAAATATTTTTTTCATAATAAAATAAATTTTCCTTTTCATTTAAATAAAAAAATCCAATTGAAAAAGCTAGTTAATGGCAAGCGGTTCATACTTTACATTACACGTTACTTCTAATAAATTCAAAGGATATATACAGTGCACCTATTAAAATCATGTTATATTTAAAGATAATTCAAAAACCTCAATTAAGTCTCAAAATATACTATCCTATAATTAATTGTGCTATGTAGAATTTTTTTTGTTACATTTGTTTTTTGTTTTTTTCTGGTTTTAGCATATAGACTCAGTTCATGTGATAAATTAAGATTTTAATATAAGAATTTTTAGGATAATAAATATTTTTAGAATTTTTAGGTAAGACAAACCTTATCTTGTTATTTTGAATTGACTAAAAAATGATCTTCAAGCCAGCAAATACATATCAACATGTCAGATAGAAATACTGTACTGATTTGAAGCAACTTCAAGCATCTCCACATGAAATGATCTTGTATCAATCCAAATCTTGACCCTAAAAACCATCAAATTCAATAAAACTTTCAAATTTTAAAAGTTAATTGTGCATGATTGTACATGCATTTTGTTATCAGGAACAAATTCCCATCACTTTTAATTAAAAAAACTTACTTTATAATAAAAAGGTTAATATCACATCTTTTTCATTTTTCTTTTAAAATATCGAGTTTGAAATAAAATATAAAAACATTATTTAATTTTTTTATTTTAATGTAAAAAAACAAAAATAAATTTTCAATATTTTCTAAATAAACTAAAGTGATTTTAATAAAATGTGTTAGTGACTGTTGGCTTTTTGTTTTTCAAAAAAATAATTATTAAAGTTATAATTTATTTTTTAAATGATTTTCAATAGATCTAATTATTAAAGATAATATTTATTTTTTATAATAAATAAGAAAAATATTATCATAAAATCAAGAAAAAAAATAAAACCAATCAGGCTCTAAATATTTAATAAAAAATATTTTTAAAGATAATATTTAATTTTTTAGATTAAATAAGAAAAATGTAATAATTAAAGATGATATTTAATCTCTTAAATTAAATAGAATTAAATAGAAATAACTAAAGGAAATATGTATTCTTAGCAAAAAGCCTTAAATATTTAATATTTTTTATTAAAGATGATATTTAATTTTTTATACTAAATAATAATAAAAAATAATTAAAGATAATATTTAATCTCTTAAATTAAATAGAATAAAATAGAAATAACGAAATGTAATTTTGTTCTTACCTTAAAGCCATAAATCGAGGTTATATTTATGCAGCTTCGGAAATAAATAGTCACTCCATTGCTTTGGTGTAGACGCTGTAATTGAACCACAAGGGGGATGATGAAGCAGATGATATGATAATGGTGAAGGCATCATTGTATCTCTTTCCACTACCGACTCTTCAAATGAATCTAGCTTCTCTGTGATCACATGGACCCCACATTCTTTAATTTGCGCGGGTTGGAATAAATACTTTCTTGGCGTAGAAATGTATAGTTCCAATTCGTCATCTCCACAGTAATCTTCCATTGCCATTTCACTTCTAATTACGTATCTTATCCATCCCCCAGTTCCTGGTGTTCGTTTATCTGCAAACAATATTCTTCTTTTATTTCTTAGAACAATAATGTGAAAATCCTTCTCAAGTGAACAGACAACCCAAAGAACTAAGCCTTGGAAGACTGGAGGTATATGGAATGACAATGAGCATCCTTCTCCACGGTAGCTCATCCAATTCGGCATCTCACCACGAATGCAGTGAATAGCGTACCGGCTACCACCATTGCACATTGCCTGTATAAATATTGATTTAAAGGATTGCTGAGATTTTAGATATTAATCAATGCAACACAAACAGAAAAAAAATAGTACCTCAAAAACACTCTTCTGTAATTTATTTAGTGGATGACAACACTTAACAACTTCAATAATCCAATAACTATTACTTAGATCTTTGATGCCCTGAATCTCTTCTAACGAATGACTTCGATAAAGACTTATTTTTAGTTTTTTTTTTGACTCGATTGGTAGTCTTACTCTTTCCAATGATTTGCAATCACATGCAACCAAATAGTCTAAACTTGAGGGAAGATCTGGGATTGATACAAGATTGTTGCAAGAACTGACTCTCAATGTCCCTAGCTTGGGAAGGAAGCCGATCCCAGAAGGCAAGCTAGAGAATTGGTTTCCATCTAGATCCAATTCTTCTAGAGCAGACAAACCCCTAAAATCAACACAGTTAGTTGCGCGATCAGATAAACCACCATTAGAAAGCTTAAGAAGTTTCACTAATCTCCATTCAGTGAAAGATGTTGGCAGCCAACGTTTCAAATTTAAAACACCTGCTGAAATCAAAGAACAACTTGGTGGAGCCGAACTGCATCCACGCAATGATAACCTTCTGACATACTTTAATTGTCCAATTGAAGAGAGAAATTGCTCAGTTTTAATCCCATCGGCTAGTAGCTCAGTTAAGGATTCCATATCACCCATGTGTTCTGGTAATTTCTCAAGTTGTGAACAACCAGAAATATTCAGAGTTTCAAGAGACTTTACATTACCAATGCTTTCAGGGAGAGTCTTCAGACTCCAACATCCTTCCAGATTCAAGAAAACGAGGCTCATCAAATGTCCAATTGATTGATGCACCTCAACTAAACTGGAGCAACCTTCCAAAATTAGTTTCTCTAGACTTGAACTGTGGAAGTTTGGTGTTTTAACAAGGTTCTGAGAATGACTGAGATTAAGGATTTTTAGCCTGTTGAGATCCTGTATAATAGAGTATAAAAAAATGAAAATTAATCATAAGAAGTTGTAACATGTAAATATAAATTACATACTGGAGAAATTTTAGGGATTGCAGCATGATTCTCACCTTTTTTTCTTTCCATAGTTCTTTGAGGTTACTGTACTGCATATCAAGAACAACTAGATTGTCCAGTGTAAAATCAGATGGAAAATATTTCAAAGGACATTTAAGCCAGCAAATCCACATCAACACTTTAGAAAGGTGTTTGAAGGATCCGGTGAGATGTACTTCATTGATTTGGAGTAAATTTAAGCGTTTCATTTCTGCAAATGATCCTGCGCTAAGTGATTTAGCTTCTGATGCTCTGACATCCAGTGCTAGACCCTCTACAACATCCGTACCCTAAAAAAAAATCAATACAACTTTCATACAATTATTTGTAATAAGTTTGACTAGAAAATACGCATGACTATGCTTTCGTGTATGCATTGAGCTCTTACGTACCTTCTGCTGCTCAAGTACATTCCATGCATCCTCTTGATTCCAAATTCTGGTCCTCTTTCCAGGTTCTTTTGGAGACGTTTCACGAACGACCTCCCTTCCCATGTCCCGTAATAGATCATTCATGGTTATCTTTCCAAAGGCATTAACTTTAATCAGAGACCTTTCACGGAGAGTTTCCAAATCAACTTCTGGATTGTAACCGCAACGGGCTCCTAGCACTTTTGCGACGTATTCTTTCTTTCTATCAATAAAGAAGCATGCGATATCAAGGAATGCATTTCGTAGTTCTTCACCGTCCAGCGCGTCAAAACTTATTCTAAGCTTTCCTTGAATATCGTGGTGTGGAATTCTTCTCAATTTGTCAATTACAGATTTCCAACCATCTCTGTTTTTCCCGGACAGACAAGCACCCATAACCTCAAGTGCTAAAGGAAGTCCTCCACAGTAATCAACTACATCCTTCGAAAGCTCAATATAATCTTCTGTTGGCTTTGTGTCCCTGAAGGCATGCCAGCTGAAAAGCTGAAGGGACTCATATAGTTCCAATTCTTCGATCTGATATGTTTGATCTGCTTTAAGTAGAACACTTGAATCTCTTGTTGTAATAATCACTATACTTCCGGGACCAAACCAACTTCGCTCTCCCATCAAAGCATTTAGCTGGTCCTGACGAGACACATCATCAGCAACAACAAGAACTCTTTTGCGACAAAGTCGCTCTTTGATCAGAACCTTTCCTCTATCGACACAATTGATGTTAGCAACATCTTGTTTTAAAATATCATGAAGAAGTTGCTTTTGTGAAAGAGCCAGACCATTGAATTGTTTTGATGTTTCATTGATATTCGAAAGAAAGCAGCTTCCCTCGAATCCATAGCAGAGTTGATTAAATACAACTTGTGCTATAGTTGTCTTTCCTATTCCTGGCATCCCATGTATGCCCACAATGCGTACGTCATCTGTTGCAGTACTTAGAAAGTCATAAATATTGCGAGCAAGCCGATCCATACCTACTAGGTGCTTAGGAACATATAAGTACTTGGGATCTAATTTATTCAACACATCCTTGATAATCTCTTTGATAAATTTTGCTTCATGCCTGCTCATAGACAAAAGCAAGTCATCGATAGCAAGTCAATTAAGTATGCTAAAAAGAAATATTTTATTACTTCACATTGAAAAATGTAATGTAAAATTACTCCATAAACGTGTGCAAGTGAATCTTAGAGAGAAAAGGAATACCCATTTGCCATATCATTGAGATTCCATCCAGATAGATTTCCAGCCTCCGCAAGAGCTTTTCTCCACTCCTTCACCAACGTCTCTTCAAAACGCTCTTCATGTTTAACAAATGCTTCTGCAAAACTGCCATTCTGTTTTCTCACATATGAAGGATCAATGTCATAGAATATAGGAAGAACAATCTGACCGGTTTTCCTATTTTTGCACTTAAGAATCTCTACAAGTTCATTGAGACACCATCTAGAAGAAGCATATCCTTTTGAGAAGACAACTATGGATATCTTTGATTCTCGAATTGCCTTGAGAAGATGCTCGGAGATTTCTTCTCCTCTAGGAAGTTCATCATCATCTCGAAAAGTGTGGATTCCTGCTTGATCTAAGGCAGCATATAGATGATCAGTAAACGTCTTGCGAGTATCTTCTCCTCTAAAACTCAAGAAGACATCATAGGCCCCTTCTGGTCTAGAACGAGAAGATTCTGGCTCTGTCATTTCAGCTGCAGAATTTAAGGAACAATCAATTAGCAATTGCTGATACATGTGAAGTGATCATTGAAGATAATACAGCAATTTTATCTTAATAATGAGAGAGCATAAAACAATAGCAACTGAAGTTAAACATGAAACAACCAAAGCTTTCACGTTATTGTTATTGGTAAAGACATGAAATTAAAACAAGAAAGAAGCAAAGAAGAGTGAGCTATACCTCTGTATAACAAAGAGTTAGCTATGAAATTGCAGCAATCGGAGAGAGAAATTATTGCAACTGAAGTTATTGAATCGGAGAAAAGGGGTGTTCAAATCGAATCAGCAGTTCATTTATATATAGACACACACATCTGCCTTTGCTGGCTTTATTTATTGCGGGAATACGTAAAATAGTAAAAGTTAGAAAAATATCAAACAGACTCTGAAGTTCGTTAATGCTATTTATGCTTAGCAAATACTTAGCAGGTACTTAGCATGTCAGTCAATCAAAATATAAAATATATTCAAATCTTGTTATATTTGGATTATTTGCTTCATTTTACTAGTTATTTTTTATTTATTTTAATAGATTTATTTAGCTATTATATAAATAGTTGATATTTTATTTTTTAAAACAATGAAAGTATTTAAGAGAAGAAAGAAAATAGAAAGAAATAGAAGAAAGAAAATAGTATCACCTTACAAATATGACTAAAATGAATTGATTGTATTTGGATCATTGCAATCCTTATAAATATATATTAAACCAAACAAACTCAATTGCTATTTGTAGTCAATATAATTTATTTATATTATTTTTTAATATACTTCTTAAATTAAAGTCCTTTTAATCGAAACCTACACAATTACATATTGAAATTTACTTATTCGTAGTTTTGTGTTATTTAATTTCACCCATCTTTTATATTTATTAAGAATATAATTTTTTTTTGGTTTTTTTAATAAAAATATTTTAATTTATTTTATTCTTTCACTAGATATATTATAATAGGAACTGATACCAATTATTCAATCTATTTTCTATTTTCTTTTTACTATCTCTAATTTATTATTATTATATATATCAGAAAATAAATATTTTTTCATAATAAAATAAATTTTCCTTTTCATTTAAATAAAACATCCAATTGAAAAGGCTAGTTAATGGTAAGCGGTTCATACTTTACATTGCACGTTACTTCTAATAAATTCAAAGGATATACAGTGCATCTATTAAAATCATGTTATGTTTAAAGATAATTCAAAAACCTCAATTTAGTCTCAAAATATACGATCCTATAATTAATTGTGTTGTGTAGAATTTTTTTTTTTCTGGTTTTAACATATAAACTCAGTTCATGTGATAAATTAAGATTTTAATATAAGAATTTTTAGGATAATAAATATTTTTTTCTGTCATTTTTATTTAGTTTAAAATTTTTATTTATTTCTATTTAATATTGTTAAACTTTTATATTTTTTTCTACTTGAAAAGAATAATTTTTTATTTTATTTTTATTCAATATTATCAGGTTTTCTAGTTTTTATATTTAAAAAATAATATTTTTCTATTTACTTGTTTTTATTAAGATCCTCTGCAAAGTTTCCACAACAACAGGGTCCACGCGTTAACATTATTGAGGAAGAACAGGTTACTTACT
>Ga0325411_1005085_pt1 | contig 14616 bp, 14 predicted proteins | sample PopdelMetagenome_13_FD_206181 | JGI IMG/M metagenome (GOLD analysis project Ga0325411, IMG submission 206181) | Populus deltoides microbial communities from Bellville, Georgia, United States - Xylem-PdIQD-R4 | ecosystem: Host-associated > Plants > Phyllosphere > Stem > Wood/Secondary xylem... | reverse complement strand
TGGCTTTATTCGTATTGTTAATTGAAATTGAATTGGGTAGCTATTTATGAAATGTGTTGATTTTGTTTTTACAGTTTTAGGAGATGGAATGCTTCTACGTGAGGGGAATTTTTTTTGTCTTTTGGGCATGAGAAAATAAGGGAATAGAGTTGGGCATGAGAAAATAAGTAGATGGAATCGGGTTAGATTGATGGGCTTGCACCCTTTTATTTGTTTTCTCTACTCTCTTTTTTCCTTTTTTTTTCATTTTTTTTAATTTGTACCTTCTTCTTTCTTTTTCCTCTATTGATTTTTATTTTCTCTCATTCTATCTTTTATTCTTTAATAACAGCAGCATAAAAAAAAAAAAAAACTACTCACTTCGATAAATCTCTTAGGTTATTTAATTTAAATACTACTCCACACCACTAGGTTATTTCTATCAATTTGGTCTTCTTTGACTTTTCACTCCAATAAAAAAAACATAAATAATTAAAAATCTCTCAGGTTATTTATTGATATTTTGGAAATAATATGTTTATTTTATTTTAGAATGAAATATTTATCAAACTCATAGAAATAACCTAGTAGTGTGGAGTTTAATAATTGCTAAAACAAATTGAGATGGGATTGAATCTTAATGCATGTTTCAGTTTTTTTCTTTAGGATTAAATATAATGCTTAATAGTATAATTGCATATCCTTATTTTATTTTAGAATGAAATATAATGCTTAATAGTAGAATTGTTATAATGGGCGATTATATTTAGCATGATTTAAAAAAAATGATAAATATGAAGGCAACAATAATTTATGGTTTTGTTAGTCCAAGCCTTTAATATCCAAGTTTTGAATCTCCAATACAATTATAAAAGTAGATGAAACACTATTTATTTTTACGTTTTAAAAATATATTTGAAAAAATTTAAAATTTTTTAAATTTTTTTACTTTAAATTAATTTTTTTAATATTTTTAAACAAATAATTCTTTTTTTCTTCGTATGTATTCGACCAGACAATTCCTAAGAAAAAAAAAAAGTTCTCTGCGACTGAGTCAATTGCCACAAGTCTCTGCATATTTTTTTTAAAATCTGATTTTCCTTGAAAGCAGGGGACAAACAGCTTTTTCAAGGAAATTAGGCACTCAGAGATTGGTCCGAGGAAAGTAAGGGACCCATCTTTTTTTCCAAGGAAATTAAGCTGTCATAAAGTGGACCAACAGGAAACTTCATCATATGGTGATTGTGATCATAAAGTGGACCAACAGGAAAAGACACCACTTCATATGGTGATAGTGATCATTCCTCACTCACTACTTGTGCCATGCATGAAACTGAGGACGTGAGGCTGTGCAAAGGCAATGTCACCATCAAAATTACTTTTTTTTTTTTTATGTCATTTTCACTCACCTCCTTGTACTCAGTGTTTCACAATCAAAACAACTGTGCCACAGCTGTCCAGAAAGTTACGTGCGTACAAATCAAACCTCAGTAACCTTATCTCCTCTTTCTTTTTCGATAACAAAATCGGCTACGGATTCTACAATGCCTCGTATGGCGAAAACACCAGCAAAGTTACTTTTGGATGTGATATATATGAATTTGAATGTAATCTTCATACTGATTGTTGAGGTTGGAAAAACTACAATGATTAGGGGGTTCTTTGCAAGGCTGACGTGGAATTGATATTTTTGGAGAAAATGGTGATCTTGGCTGGAGAACTTGTAAAAAAAGTCCCTCTGGTAGGGTTGGGTACCCCCAAATGCCTAGTTAGCTAAAGTAAAGAAGAATGAGTTTGAAAAGGGTGTGTTTTAAGTGTGACAGAGTTTGCATTTGAAAGAAAAATAAGATTAACGAGAGTAAGAGGTCAAGATCATGGAGTCCTTGTCCTAAGATTCATGGTTGTTTATATAACCATAAGTTTTGGAAAACTTGCTTGGAGAAAAAGGTCAAAAGATCAATCTACCCATCACCTATGATTTCATATAATGATCCAGGGATAAGTATTTTTGGAATTGATGAATCACTATTGAATTTAGGTGTTGACTAGATTATGTTTTGCTCAACGTTGTAGGTTGGATCAAATGCTTTTACATTAAAAAAATATTCAGGTATTATTAATGTGTTTTTTAACAAAAATATTTTTTTTAACTATATAGCGATTGATTTTATATGAACTGATTAACTTGACATATTCAAAAACAACTACAATGATGACTGATAAACATGCAATTTGACTTAAAAAAATTAGGATGACATTTTTTTTTTAAAATATTGAAATAATAATATATTAGATTGACTAAGATCAACTCAGGTTAATTTGTAAAATTCATAACTCAGATTATAAGACCATGATACTCTATAGAAAGCAAATGAGATTTTTTTATTAAATCTAATTCTTAATCAACCCAATATTAAAAGATGAAACTTAAAACAAAACTCAACTAAAAAAATGAATCGAATCAACTCGGGTTAACTTACCAAACATAAATCATAAGACTGGATAATCCTATAGAAAACAAATCAAAACAAATTATGAAACTCAATTCTCAATTAACTCAATGTTGAAAGATGAAATAAAAAATTAATTAAAAAGAGGACATAAAAAACCACATGAATCAACCAAACTCGTGACCTAGGTTATATAAGACTAGGATAACCTCGTAAAATGCAAACTAAAACAAATTATGAAGTCTAATTGTCAATCAGCTTAATATTGATTGATGAAACTAAAAAAGAATCAACTAAAAAAAGATAAAAAATTTCAAGCCAACTAGCCTAACCCACAATTCAGGTCATAAGACTGTGATAACCATATATAAAGTAAATAAAAAATTACTAATTCTCAATCAACCTAGTTTTGAAGGATTAAAATGAAAAGAAACTATTAAAAATAATAAAAAATGATCTAAGTCAACCCGAGTTAACTTACCAAACCTGAGTTAAAAGATTGTGATAACTCCATAGAAAGTGATTCAAAAAAGATCATAGAATATGATTCTCAATCAACATAATGCTGAGAGATGAAATTGAAAAACAATAATGAAAAAATAGACCAAACAAATGACCCGAGTCAACATGGCCAACTCATAAAATTCACGATTTAAGTTATAAGACCTGAATAAATCTATAGAAAGCAAATCGAAATAAATTATAAATTAAGATCTATACCCAGTAAACAAAATTTTTAAGGATAAACATGAAAAAAAAATTAAAATAAGAAAAAAAAGGCCTCAAATATTTGAGGACCAAAGTGAAAAAAAAAAAGCTTGGCTTTTCATTGTTCATTGTTTTGTTCAACCATTGATTGATGAATTGAGTTAGTTATGGTCATTTTGGGCTTTGATGTACAATGTCTTAAGAAAATAGAATTTTGATGTGGACTACAAATGAAGACACTCTCTCCGCTAGAAGACAATGCTCTCTCTCTCTTCACCACTGAAGATTTAATTTTTTTTTGTTTTGTTCTTATATTCATTGGTGCTTTCATGTTTGTTTTGAGTTAGAATGCATGTTTTTGTGATTAAATTGGCATGAAATAAGAGATAATAAGGATTTTCTAAAGAAAAATTGGAAAAAAAATACAATGGTTATATATTTTGCTTGCATTGTGGCTAGATATAGGAGGTAGCTGAGGGAGATGAATACTTGCTTTAATTTTACGATATTGAGTGTTAAAGAATTAATGTGAAGGCTTAATAAATAGTTGGGTGCATGATTTACATGTTGGAGGGTATGCTTTGAAAAACTTGGATTAGAATTTTGAAACCTTGGTTTGAGAATGTTAATTGAACAAATAGAATTTAGGATGAAATTGTACTGTTGATAACAAAGGAAGTTGATGTAAATGGAATAAAATTGAAACGAAAACATGGGTTCATTGTTTGTCACATGGTTAACCTAAGATTAAAAATTTGGGAGAATTGGATTTGATTAATTTTGTGTAATGTGGAGTTTTAATTAAGGAAATGTGAGTTTTCTCACGCACTGCACACGCCATCCAAGTCATACCTACCCGCTAACTTCAATCCATCACATTTCTTTTAGTTTCAATTACCCCTTAAGCCTAAATATCTGTAGATCAACAAGATATTTTTTGTTTGGCATACTAAGAATTAACCAAGTATCAAAAATTTTTCTTAAATCCAAACTACATATCAAAAGATCGATTACATGTGCTAATTGGACCTATTATAAGGAAAAGAGCTAAGAAAGCTAAAGAGGAATTCAATGAGTTAATTCAAGATATTTGAGTTTATTTCCTACAAGACTTCCTGGCTCAACTTATTTTTCTACTTACATAAATTATGTTTAATTTTTATAATATATAGTTTTACCCTAACAAGTATTATTTTTAATTTGATCGTTGGATTATGATTAGATTTTACTAGAAGTATTCAGAGGTCTTGTTTTATATTGAGTTAAATTTTCAAATCAATCATACATTGAGAATGTCTTGCGATAAAGTCTAGAAGTTACTATGTGGGAGTTACATTCGTTTCTTATGTGATTTAGGATTTATTTTTCTATTTTATTTAGAACTCTTTTTTTTAATTTTATTTAGGATATTTTACCGAGTATAAATAAAGTTATTTAACTTGTATTTAAGTTTTTTAAAATTAATAAGACATGGATTGATTATTCATAAACAAAACTTGTATGTGAGAGTTTACTCTTAATTCCTCATGGAACCACTCTTGACTTGTAAAAAAACTAACTAAGTTTTGTGGCATCTTCTATACTTCTCATTCTCATCTCGATTATAGACATTGGGGGATGGTTGGTTACTTATAGTTTTAATACCTCAGTGCAGCTTATCGTCGTGTCAAACTCAAGTTTGAATTTATTCTTGGAAATGGTCGATTTGACTGTAGATTTTTAGATTTTTATATCTATGAAGTTCGTATCACTAACCTTAAAAAAGGGTTGAATATTTGTTAAAGATTCAAATTAGGTCTCCAAACCTCAAATTATTTTAAACCATTGAAATTAAATTTTATCTTACTAAATTGAACAACAAAATATTTTCTAGACTTTGTGAGATCTCCCTACGTAGACATAAAAAAAATCACCAAGACCACTCACAAACTAGAACAACATAAAATGATCAAATTAAAAAAAAAAAATTGGTGACCAAAATATAAAAAAACAAAGAAAAAAAACACTAGGAATTATACTGTGATCCACTGTGATTACTAACAGGGGCCACAATAATTTCACACAATAATTTCACATGCAATCTTAGTTTTTTAAATACAGCATTAAATCTGAACCTGTTGATCGAAAATATATAGGAGCCAAATTTATGAGCCAACTAAAATACTTTTAAGGTCAACTCCAAGGTTTAAAAAACTGTACGTAAAAGAGAATAAAGGCTGCTTTTAATTTGGTTGTTAGAGATATATTTCTTTATCAGTCATCGGTGCTCAAGAAAAGTGGTATACCATATACCCACTTCACCTTTTTTCTGTACAAATTAGAAAGAAAAAAAGAAGAAGCTACAGATCTCAATGCTCAAGATGTAATCTGATGAATTATGAATTAAAAGTTTCATTCTTCATTTTGAATATATTGTTCTTGTCATTGTTATAATGAAATTCAAATAAGTGCTGTAAGTTTTATTCACATATTTGATATTATATTCGAAATAAAAATGATATGAACAAATTTTATAAAAATGATATGCACTAACTTAATTGAAAAACAACATGGAATTGACGAAAGGAGTGAGCTATGAACAAATTTTAAACACAGCGTTGAAACATATAGGTTATAAAAATATAAGGATTAATTAATTATTTTTACTAGACAAAAGGGACTAAATCAATTAACTCACAATGTGATGTGATCGTTGACTCATTTGCTTCCACTTGATCATAGACTCATGGACGACCTGACTTTTCAAGTCCATCCCAGTCTCAACACTGTTAATTGACGAGTGTAAAATGCATGATTGTCTTTCCTTGTTTAATGAATTCATCAGCTCTCCATCCACTACAAATCTAATTTAGTGTCTTGAGGAAGAGAGAGCAATGGTGCCCATGGATTTTTTAAGACAAACAAAGTTGTTGTCATTTGGTTACTTCATTGTGCACCTAGTTTCTCTAACCATAGCTCAACCTCCGGACTTCTTGTCTTTTAGGTGTCAAAATGATGTAGGTAACTACACTACCAACAGCAATTTCGATAGAAACCTCAGGAGTCTCCTGTCTTCCCTGGATCTCAATACCCAAATCGACCGAGGATTTTACAATATATCTGTTGGCCAACCTGGCCCTGAACAAGTAAATGCAATCGCACTTTGCAGAGGAGATGTTGATGTAAACGAATGTCGAAGTTGTATTGGAATAGCTGTGGGTAAGATCTTACAGGTTTGTCCTAACCAGAAAGAGGCAATCGTATTTTATATTAAGTGCATGTTACGATACTCGAACAGATCCATATTTGGTGTCATGGAAGACCGCCCACCATCCCACCTTTACAACAGGTACAATATCACAGATGTGGATCAGTTCAATCGGGCTCTTTTAACATTAGCAAGAAGACTTAGAAGCACAGCTGCATCAGGGAACTCTCTTCGAAAGTTTGCTACAGGAACTGAATTAATAGCCGGATTTCGTACGTTGTTTGGACTTGTTCAATGCACGCCTGATTTATCTAAGCAGCAATGTGATAATTGCCTCGCTGGGGCTTTTCAGGAGATTGCAGTATGTTGTGGTGGAAAACAAGGAGCCATAATTATAACACCAAGCTGCAATATCAGGTTTGAAGTCTACCCTTTCTTTGGAGATACTCCTGCCACACTACAGTCTCCAACACCGCCATCACCAAAAGCACCATCAGCGCCTCCTCCTCCACCAGCAGACGGTATGCCCTGAAATATTGTTAATTTACATGGACTCCATTCTACAAGTGGTCTAACTGTGCAGCTCTGAATTAGCCTCCTTCCAAAATTGGTTACAGTCTAAAAAACATTAATTTATATTTAAATATAACTATTTTTCATGTCTATTTTCAGTTGAATACTCGACAAGTTGTCACTTGTTTGGCAAGAGCAGTAAAATAAGATTGAATAATGTCAACCAATTCTTCCCCTTCTGTCTTCAGTTCGTAGTTGGGGTCATCAGTTTAATTTTCTCTACTATTTTTCTAATTAAAATTTAGCACTCAACTTACTTTTATTTAATACGGCTGCACTGGTTAATTTGTGCAGGAAAGAAGAGCAACAAAGCACGAACTACCATTATCATAGTTGTTCCAACAGGCGTTGTTATACTTATTTTTTGCATCTGCATCTTTTTAAAAATCCAGAAGGCAAAGGAAGCAGTTCAAAGTAAGTAAAATGTTACATGTTGTCGGTTCTTTTCCATACAAGGCTTCCATATCATTTCTTCTGCAAGCGGAAGCTAAAGATAATAATTAAACAAAGAACACATAATATTTTAATGGCCAAATAAAATTGTAGATGTGAGCCTTAAATTCGCAAGTTTAGTCTCTCTAAAATAATGACAATGAAGTTTGTTTTTTAGGAGGTTTACAAATCCTAAAATCAAAAACCATATCTCGACTAGGAAATTAAAAAAAAAAAAACTCTAAAATTATAAAGGAAAGAAGCATAAAATAAGAAATATGAAAATAAGAAGGAAAATCACTAAAACTTGTCAAAACCAGAAGGCCTTTGTGAGATTTTCAATATCTAAAGATCTGACGGTCCATATAGAGACATACTCGCCACTGTAACAAAAATAATTTTAGAAGCTATTGTAAAAATTTAAGTATGATCCAATGATCAGATCAAAAGTTATGGCCCTTTTGAGATGTTATTCTGGTCTAGCGTGACCAAACCTCCTATTGGTCCCTTGACCTATCCCATTAGTCTATAAATGCATTTGATAGGTTATCCATATAATCCTTCTAGGGCAGATCCACATCTAGTTGTGGCATATCCATACATGACAACCCAGAATCTCTTGTTATCGCAGGCTTAACTACATCACTTTCTAGGGCAGATCCTCATCTAGTTGGTCCTTGACCTTTTCCTCAAGTTCTATTCCTCCCCTAAATAAGAAGTCAAGTGCTAGACATTGAAGACATCATAAGAACTCATATGATGAGGAAGGTGAATCCTGTAAGAATTGTCATTTATCTTCTATAACACCTTATAAAAATGTATCTTCTTTTCTTTCAACTTGTGATACTCACCCACTAAAAACCTGTCACGTGTAAGGACTACCTATACCAAATCACCAACCTCAAACACCACTCTTTTACTATTAGTATAGGCTAGGGCTTTATATATATGGCATTGTTGTCACCGATAGTTTGCTTGACCTACTCATGAATGTCATGCAAGTAATCTACCATATCAGTAGCTTGGATGATTAATCATCCGATGCGAGGAACAAGAATTAGCTCTAATACTTCAGAAGGATTTTGTCCATAAACAATCTCAAAAGGACTCAGTTGGGTTGTCTGATTACGAGACCTATTATAAGAAAACTTCGCCTATGACAATGCTATATCACACTACTTCGGCTTATCTCCAACCAGGCTTTGCAGTAAGTTACCGAGGCTGTGATTAATGACCCCTGTCTGCCCATCTGTCTAAGGGTGGTAAGCACTGTTAAAGTTCAATTGAGTTCCCATCCTTCCGCACGAACTCTTCCAAAAATTACTCATGAATTTGACATCTCTATCCAAAGTGATGGACTTGGGAATGCCATGCAAAGAACCATCTCACTAAAGTAAAGTTGGGCTACCCGAGATACATCCATGGTCTTTCAACAGGCTATAAAATGGGCCATCTTTAAGAACTTACTTAGGCTGCGTGATTGGTGTTTTAATGAAAAAGTGAACTCCTGCAAAAACAACATCCACTTTGTATGTCGACGACTCAGCTTATGCTGCCCATTTATATACTTCAGAGCTTCATGATCAGTAATTAAAATAAACTCCTTTTGCATAAGGTAATGCCTTCAATGCTTTAGAATATGAACAATAGTGTAAAACTCTAGATCATATATGGAATAGTTCTTATTTAAGTTGGATGGTTTCTCATTAAAGAAGGCAATAAGGCGCCTATCCTGGCTAAGAACTCCCTCAATGCATTCCTTAAAAGTATCATAATTTACTTCAAACAATTTTTTAAAGTTTGGTAATGCCGAAAATGGAGCTTTAGTCATCTTCTGCTTCACTAGTTGAAAACTAGTTTCAGCCCCATCTATCCACTGAAAACACATCCATTTAGGCACTCAATAATGAATGCGATAAGGGAACTGAAGTTTGTGATGGATCTTCCATAAAAAAAAATACAAGGCCATGAAAACTCCGAACATCATGAATGTTTTTCGATGTCAGCCACTCAAAAATCACAGACATCTTACTTTGATCAGCCTGAATACCATTAACAGATACAATAAAGCCTAAAAAAGCAATAGTATCAGTGAAGAACTTACACTTATTTTAGTTGACATGCAATTTTTCCTCCCTCAAATTATTGAAAACAGCTCGTAGGTGCTCCAAATAAGACTTCGGAGTGGGACTATAAATTAGGATTTAATCAAAATAGACCATGATAAATCTGCCCATAAATGACCTCAATACCTGATGGATTAACCGTATGTATGTGCTTGGAGCATTAGACAATCCAAATGGCAAGATCATCCACTCATGTAACTCATGGTGAGTTTTGAATTGTCTTCCATTAATCCCCTATTTTGATTATGTTATGATGATATCCACTTTTGATGTCAATCTTGGAGAATACCTTAACCCCCGCCAACTGGTCTAATATGTTATCTAGATGTGGTATAAGGTACCTATATTTTACTGTAATCTTGTTAATGGCCTAACTATTTACACACATATGCCATGACCCATCCTTTTTAGGGACTAAAAGGGTGGGCATGGCTTAAGGACTCATACTTTCCTAGATATAACCTTTTTCTAGTAACTCCATTACCTGTCTCTGTAATTATTCGGCTTCTTTAGGGCTAAGTCTATAAGCTATTTTATTTAGCAGGCTGGAACCCGACATTGGGTCAATTTGGTGTTGTATCTCTCTCATGGGAGGTAAATCTTAGGGCAACTCATTTGGCATTAAATTTGAAAATTCTTCCAACACACCCCATGCATCCTCGGGATGGTCATCCTAGTCTTCCTCCTCCCTCATTGTACTCCTAAGTATTAGGGTAAACAACACTCGCTCACTCCTTATTTCCTCTATAAATTGTGATGAAGACAACAAGTTCTTCCACCATCAGCCTTCGTTTCCATCTTCTCTCTCATAAATGCCAAAACTATATGCTTCCCTTTAATGCTAAGGGTATAAGTGTTCTTTTTTCCATCATGAACAACACTCCTATCAAACTGCCACGACCTACCCAATAAAATATGACAAGCATCTATTCATACCATATCACATCAAACACTATCAAAGCATTTTTTACCCATGGAAAAAGAAACAAAGCAGTGTTTATCCTCAATTACCCCGGTATCTCTATTCAACCATGTCAATTTATAAGGTTTAGGATGAATTCAGTCGATAGCTAAAGTTTCCTCACTGCATTCACAGAGACCATATTCTCGTAACTCCGACTATCTATGATCAAACTGCAAACTTTGTCTTTAACGGTGCATGTAAAGTGGAAGATAATACTACGCCTCCAATCCTTATCTGAATCACCTTTAGAAGTCAAAAAAACTATTTCTGATCATAAGGGTTGTATTGCCATCTACAAGAAAAACATCCATATTATTGTATGAATCATCTTCATTGTTAGTGAAACTCATGGGCTCCTATTATACTAGCATATTCTTTCCTAGATGACTTTGGTTTTCTACACTTGTTAATCCGATGTCTCACCTCACCACATCTAAAACAGCAAAGTCTAAAGCCAAAACCTTGCCTTGTTGCCCGTTGATTTTCTTGATTCAGCAAAGTTTGGTTTGTGGTCTGCCTTGGATCACTACTATGTCTTTTATTATTCTGTTCATCCCTATTTTTTTTTTGCTAAAAGTCATAGCAGTCTGCTGCTTCTCCACCATTAGAGCTTTTTGATATGCTTATAAAACCATCCACAAGGCCTAAAGACACAGTACATCCTGAATAGATTAACGTAAACCACTTAGATATCTTGCCACTAGATGCTCCTCTATTTCTACCAAATCATTCATAGAAACTAGTTGGTAGAACTCATTAGTGTAGTCATTGACAAATTTACCTCCTTGTTTCAGCATGTGGAGTCTCTTATATAGAGTTTGGAAGTAGACAAAAGGAAGAAAGTGCTCTCTCATCTTATTTTTCATCTTGTCCCAATCATTGATTCTAGCCTTTCTTTGTCTCTCTTGTCTGTTCTTCAATTACTCCTACCATGCAGATGACTTGCCCTTTAATCTAATTACAATCAATTTAACTAGTGTCTATTCACACACTTTTTTATACTAAAAAAATCCTCTCAATCTTTTTCATCCGGTCTATGAATTCTTCCACCTGTAATTGAAAACTCAAGAATTTTGACATGAAAGCCAAAATCCCCAGATATGTTCTCTTCTCACTCAAAGGGTTATCTTTTTTGAATTCGCCTCTAATTTTCAGTAACGGCTAAAGACCCTAGGTCACTCTCTTAGTCCTGGTCACGCTGATTCTGATCTTGTAGGTCCCTTTTCTTTAGCTTATAGATTAATTCATTGATATGCGTGCCTTTATATGTCTTCAATGATATGACCTCCTAGACACAACCATTTCTTGGCTCCTCATCCCTTTCTTGGCTATGCCCTGCTCCACAACCATTTCCCATTATGGTTTGTTAGTGCACACAACAACAAACAAATCCTCTTCCATAGGATTGCAGCACACAACACAATAAACCTAGGATCATTGGGCTCTGATACCAACTAATATAGGTAGAAGCTAAGGACAACAATGAAACAAAGAAAACATAATATTTTAATGGGCAAAAATAGATACAGATGTGAGCCCCAAATTCAATAGTTTATTCTTTTTAAAATAATGATAATGAAGTTTGCCACTTTAGGAGGTTTACATAGCCTTAAATAGGCCAGAAACCCTATCTCAACTAGAAAGAAAACGAAAATCCAAAATTACAACGAAAAGAAACATAGAATGAGAAATCCAAAAATAAAAAGGAAAATCACAAAATCTACCAAAACTAAAGGGTCTTGATGAGATTTTTGATATCTAAAGATTCAACGGTAGGGAAAATGACATTCAAAAACCGCTGTAAAAAATTGAGCGCGATCGAATGATCGAATCAAAAGTCATGGACTTTTTTAGCTGTTATTCTAATTTGGCATAACCAGAACTCCTCTTAGGCTTTGACCTATCCCACAGGTCCGTAAATATATTTGCTAAGCCATCCATGTAATCTATTTGGAGTAGATTCTCATTTAGTTGTGACAGACTTACACCTGACTGCCTGTCTGGGGCATAGTTTCATCTAGTTGTGGAAGATCCACACCTGATTATCCAAAATCACTTGTTATCGTATGCCTAACTACATCAAATTCTTTGTCCAAAATCATAAATTATTTTATCTTCAAACGCTTGAAATTTATGTCGGGACAAAATCCACTAAATCCAAAAATAATAGAAAAAAAATTAATGTAGTTTGACAATTTATTGTAAAAAACATTTTGTATAAAAATAGGAAATATGACCACTAATCAATCTCTCACACAAATACCTCGCTATCTAAAATCTGACTACATGCAAGGAATCTCTCACCACGCAACTATTAAGCCTCTCAAACTATTATATATTGTGAAAAACCATTCAAGAAGGGTGTCCTCTCCCAAAAACATCACTTTGTGCATCAAAGAATTTCCAGGTATCCAAACTAGAAACAATAACATCTTTTGACCTGTCCTTAATTTCCATCAAGATTTATGGTTCTACTACTCGTAATTAATATTAGAAGCACCTCTAAACTAGCCACCAACATATTCAATTTACACTAGCAATTAGGTTATTACTTTCTTGGTTAAGGAATTCTTTTAATAGAACCACATTTTATTATTATTTAGAACATGCAATGGAATTTTATCCCATATAACAAGGCTATAATAACACACCGCCAATCTAACCTAAGCCATTTCATCAATTCAAGCAGCAATTCAACAAAACTCTCTCTTGGATTAAACTGAGACTAATCGTATTCTACTTGAACATTGAACATACTTCTTTAAAAAAATATATTTGAAATTTAACAAAGCAAAGTTCCTACGGACAAAAAATGCTTAAAAAATGCGTTGTATGTCGTAAGCAAGTGTGTTAACTTGTTTGTTTTGTGAAGCTGTGGATGAAATAATAACAGCAGAATCCTTGCAATTCGACTTCGGTACTATTAGAGCTGCAACAGATAACTTTTCTGAGGAAAATAAGCTTGGACAAGGTGGATTTGGTTCTGTTTACAAGGTAATACTTAATTGAAGGATATCCATCGAGCAGCATAAATGCAAGAGAAATTCGCGGTGTTTGAAATGTAATATTTTCAGGGTACACTTTCTAATGGACAAGAGGTAGCAGTCAAAAGACTTTCCAAGGATTCTGGACAAGGAGATTTAGAATTTAAAAATGAAGTCGTGTTGGTTGCCAAGCTACAACACCGGAATTTAGTTAGACTTCAAGGATTTTGCTTGCAAGGAATCGAAAGGCTTCTTATCTACGAGTTTGTGCCTAATGCCAGTCTTGATCACTTCATATTCAGTAAGGCTACAAGTTAAGCTGATTTTATTTTGCTTTCAGAATCTAATTATGTGCAAGACTACTTCAAAACTTTGACAAACTTTAATCTCTACAAAGTTAGATCCATATAACATTTAATCTCGTCCAATTATGTTGTCCCTAGATCAAGTGAGGCGAGAACAGTTGGACTGGGAAAGGCGTTACAAGATCATTGGAGGCATTGCTCGTGGACTTCTTTACCTTCATGAGGACTCTCGCCTTCGAATCATCCATCGCGATCTCAAAGCTAGCAACATTTTATTGGACGCAGACATGAATCCTAGAATTTCCGATTTCGGGATGGCAAGATTGTTCGTGATGGATGAAACTCAAGGCAATACAAGTAGAATCGTGGGGACATAGTAAGTATCTAGACAAGCAGAGCATGTAGTTACAGTGATTACAATTAAGATAACTTCTTACTGATAGCCTGCTTCAAATAGGGTAGCACAATGAAAACTGAAACTGCTAGAATCATCTTCAAACATTCGAATATAACCATGTTGGAGACAGTATTAACGTTAATTGAAATTGACCTCATCATTAATGTTGATACGCAGTGGCTACATGGCTCCAGAGTATGCGATGCATGGACGATTCTCAGTGAAATCAGACGTGTTTAGTTTAGGCGTGCTAATCTTGGAGATTGTGAGTGGTCAGAAAAACAAATGTTTTCGTAATGGTGAAACCGTAGAGGATTTATTGAGCTATGTAAGTATACACTCATCTATGGTTTTATAGATGCAACTTCCTTTTCTGCATACTGGCTTGTTTTCAGCTACGCAAGTTTGATAAATTAATGGTGACTGATCAATGTTGTAGGCATGGAGAAATTGGAGGGAAGGCACAGGTTTGAATGTTATAGACCCTGCTTTGAGCACTGGTTCAAGAACT
>Ga0325411_1005080_pt1 | contig 14621 bp, 13 predicted proteins | sample PopdelMetagenome_13_FD_206181 | JGI IMG/M metagenome (GOLD analysis project Ga0325411, IMG submission 206181) | Populus deltoides microbial communities from Bellville, Georgia, United States - Xylem-PdIQD-R4 | ecosystem: Host-associated > Plants > Phyllosphere > Stem > Wood/Secondary xylem... | reverse complement strand
GGAGAGAGAAAAGAAGAGGAAAAAAAAAGGTCTCCGGCGATAACCCTAAAATATTTGGACTACACGCACTGCCTAGGATGGAAGAGGAACCGGCGGGGTATCAGACAACATGGCAGAATTCCATTTTTTGACCACTGGAAGACGACGCAAGTGCCGCCACAAAGACGCGACGTCTCCCACTCGTTGGCGTGTTAACATCACGCGCCAACAACTTTTTCTAATATAAATATTATTTTAATGTCAAATTACTACACTACCCCATGCCAAAACAATCGAAGCCAGAAGACCCTAACGCCCCTGATCCCCATGAATTAAATTCCTTTGATCCAAGTGTATATTTATAATTCAATTGTTAATTAAAAAAATAAAAATCTCAATATACCTTGATACAATGAATTTTTTTACTCCTGGAGATATTTTTGTTATTTCACTTTTCATAAAAATAATGCATAGAAAAAAAAATAATCTCACACAAATCAACAACGACGAATGACTCATGTGAAAGTATCAAAATGCCTTTCAAATATTGAAGTCAAATATTTTTTTTTGTTCAAAGTCTCCACTATTACATTGAACAGCAAAATAAGTATACGGAGTTACGGACACGTTGATTCTCCCATCAATTTTAGCGTACAAACAATTTTAGGATATTACAGGACACAAATGCCGTTTACCATGTTTTGTAATCCCCGTCAAAGCTTAGAGGTGACTTTGGTTGTATGATCCTCTTCAGATGACTGGTCAATAACTTAATGATATATGGTTTCAATTATCAATAAATAATGAATTTATTTTTCTTTTGACGGAGGCCAAAAACCCACGCACTGAAAGTTTTTATTACACTCTAGAATTTTTTTTTTAAAAAAAACATTTAACATGTTTTTAGATTTGAAAAAACAGTAGCTTTTAATTAACAGCTAAGTTTCCAGCAGTAACAATGTAGGAGTAATTTATTTACGTACAGAGAGTTTTAAAATTAAATAATAGATATAGCTCTTAACTCATCATGCTTTGAATTTATTTTATAAAAATTATTAATTTGAATATTATAAATTTCAGAGTTACTGAAAATTTATTTTATCATTAATTTTAAAATCATGAGAAATTAATTAAGATGTATATAACCAGCTGGAAAACTGAAATTATTCAAAAGTAAATAAATCTGTCAACCGAATTATTTGGGTATCCAAAAATATTTAAAAAACAGGTGGAATATAGAAAGGTCCAAATCACATTATTTCAACTCGGAAGTTTTGATCACCTAACAAGCTAATGCCTGAAGGTAAGGGAGAGAATGAATATGGGCATTTACGTAAAGAGAAGGGCATTAACTGCTTTTTATTCTTTTTAGGTTAGCTAATTATTATTATTATTATTTAAATGTGAGATAAATAAAAAAATGAACGCGTGAGGAGGAATCATGAGAACGTGTCGTCGTGGTGGGTGCATCGGATAGGAGGGGAGGCCCATCAAAAGAAGAATTTAATAAAAAGCGGGAAAAGGAGGGCGTGGGTTGGGTTGGGTTGGCTCGCTTGCTCTTTCATCCTGGGTCCCACTCTACCCTCTATTGGCGGGTAAATTTGGCGGGTGCAGCAAAACGACGAACTGTCAAGGTGCTTCATGATCTTTATTCACGGATTTAGAATTTTAAATAGATAAACAAGCCACGCCACCATATATCCATTTATTTTATATATATATATATTAACAAAAGCTAAAATGCATAGGTGTTTCATTGGCACAAATTACCATGGATTGATATTACCATAGATTACTTCAGTAAAATTATTTTTTTACCTTTAAATAGAAAAAATTTAAACCTTTGGATTTTTTGGTCTTTTTCTTTGACTCATTGGTAATTAAAAGATTGTTTGGAAATGTATATATCTTTTTAAACTTTTTAACACAACTAAAGACTTTCTTGACTTTTCACAAGTTTCGTAATGATAAAAATATTTTTTTTCTTCAAGATCAAAAAAATATTGGGTTGTTGAACAAGGGTGTTTTAGGTTTTTTCACTTTCCATGTACAGTAAAAGAATGTTTTTAACCTTAGAAAAGACAAAAAAAATAATTTTCCTTTGAGGGTATTTTTGTATTTTCACATAGGTATTTTGTATAATTAAGAGAGTCATGAGGAGTGTTTTGGTATTTTTCATATTTTGTTTTTAATTTTTTAATCAAAAAACTTCTGGAACGTGTTCTTCGTGCACCAGTGAATGGGTGGTATCTGCACCATTCAGGTGGCTCATGTGACACCACCCGATGGCCAAATCTGGCAATCCGCCATCTCTCTGGATGCATAGCCGTGTCCTCTTCCACATGGTGTGATGTTTGTGGGTTTATAATGGTTGAATTGCCACCGATGATCGATTTTTCTTTCTTTCTTTCTATTGACAGCTAAAGTGTACAATTGTCCTCTTTGTTTGTTGCTTTTCAATTTTAGTCCTTATTTTTGAATTTTTTATTTCGTCCTTCTTTTTTTGGTAAAAGTTTTTTTTTCAATTTTTTCCTTAAATTACAATTTCTCACATGTTTTATTTTTCATTTTAGTCCTTATTTTTTTAATATTTAATTTTTTTTTATAGTTTCAGTCCTCCTAAATCCGTCTTTATTTTTGGCTGGTGTTTCAGATTCCATCCTCTTAGTTTTTATTTTTTATTCTGGTTGTTTTCTCTTTTGTTAGAGTTTTATTTGTCTACAATTTAGCCCTTCAATTCTAATTTGTGTGTATTATATTTTTCAATTCGGTCCTTCTACTTTTGATTTCTTATTTTTTCCCTTGGCTCTTTCATCAAAGTTTTTATAGTTTTTAATTTTACCCTTCAAATCAAATTTATAGTTTTTTTTTCAATAGAAATAATATTTATTTTAGTTTGATCCTTTTTCGTTTGATTTCTTATTTGTTCCGTTTGCTTTTTTGTCAAAGTTCTTATGATTTTTTTATTATATCATTCAAAACAAGTTTATGATTTTTGATATAATAATAATAATAATAATAATAATAATAACAATGATGGTGGTGGTGGTGGTTGTGATAGTAGTAGTAGTAGTTTATTATAATGGTTGTAGTGGCTATGATATCAATAATTATGACGATAATAGTAATAATTGTGATAACAACAACAACATTAATAATAATTATGATTATGATGGCAATATAATGGTAGTGGTAGTGGTAGTGGTAGTGGTAGTGGTATAGTCATAGTTGTAGTGGTAATCGTAGTGGTGGTGGTGGTAGTAGCAATCGTGGTGGTGGTAGTAGTGGTAATAGTAGTAGTAATAATAGTTGTTGTTGTGGTTATAATAGTAATAATAATAATAACAACAACAATGATAGTGATAATAATAAAAATAAAGGTAATATTAGTTATGGTGGTAGTGATAATAATTATAACAATAGTATAAACAACAATAATAATAACAATGATAATGATAGTGATCAAGATAATAATACTAATAATAATTATGATAGTACTTATTGATAACAGTAGTAATGGTGGTAGCTATAATAATAGAGAGAATATTAGTAATGATAATAATAACGATGAGAAAAGTAATTGTTATAATAATAATAATAGTGATAATTCATCATTCGATATTAAATTGGTTGGGAAATGAGTTTCACTGCTTTTCAATGTATGCTATTTTTTTTTTATCTAATATCCCAGATTATTGGTTGGGAAATGAGTTTCACTGCTTTTCAATGTATTCTATTTTTTTTTATCTAATATCCCAGATTATTGGTTTGAAAAGTTTACATGGCTTGACATTATCTTTTATTTTTTTACCTTATTAGTTTTTTTTAAATTTTACGTTCAACATTGGTTTTTGAAAATAAAAAAAAGGTCATATAGGTTTCCTCTAAACCTATTAAATAAACCAATTCACATCGAGTCAGCTTTTAAAGATTTTTTGTCTTGCCTGAGTTCATAGCATTGCAAAAAAACTCCATGCTCATAATAACTTCTTTTTTATATTTTTAAAAACATGGTTCAACCCACAGTGGAGCGTGGACAAATGAATATATATATATATATATATATATATATATATTCAGGGAATGACTTGGGGTTATGCAGGTGAATGTTCAATCATAGATAAAAAAAAAACCAAATGCAAACGCGTCCAAGTTTTTTGATCTTTTGAAAGACTCCAACAAACCATTATGGGATGGGTGCACAAATCACAATAAATTATCAGTTGTTGCACTAGTGTTCACCATCAAGTTAGATTATGGATTGAGTGAGGCCAATTACGATAGAATTATCGAATGAGGAAGAAGCATTTTACCTGAAAGGAATAGGCTGAAAAAGAACTTTCATGCTGCTAAATCAATGATGAAACCTTCAATCTAGGATACCAGAAAACTGACATGTGTCCAAACTTCTGTATGTTGTACTACTTTAAAAATGCAGAGTTAATCGAGTGTAGAACATGTACGCATGCTCGTTATAAACCTAGAACTCACAAGGAAAAGACTGTTATCGCATACAAAAAACTTAAATACTTTTTAATCACCCATAGACTTTGGGTTATTCATGTCTCCAAATACTACTAATCACATGGCAAGGCATCATCCACATGATGCGATGGATGAAGTCATGTTGCACTCATCCAATGGTAAAACCTGTAAATATTTTAACAGAGTATATCCTCAGTTTTCAATGGAATCGAAAAACGTAAGTCTTAGGTTATATATAGACGAATTCAATTCATTCGGGTCATTTCCTACTCCTTATTTTTATTGGTCGGTGATACTCACGATTTATAACTTGCCACCGGGGATATGTATGGGGTCAGAGTTCATGTTTTTATCTATGGTCATACTCGGTTCTAATAGTCTAGGTCAAAATATAGATGTTTGTCTTCAACCATTAATTAATGAGTTCAAATAGTTATTGTCATCTGAGACTTTTACTTATGATATGTTAATGAATCAGAATCTTCAGATAAAGGCAACTTTGATGTGAACTATCAATGATTTTTCATGTATGGAATGATTTCTAGTTGGAGCACACATAAAAAATTAACATGTCCATCTATATGGAAAATAACAAGGCTTTCACGTTATAAAGTAGTGGTAAAGTTTTTTTTTTATTGTCACCGATGGTTCTTACCAACTTATCACAAGTACAAAAAGAATAAAAATGAATCTTTTGTTGGTAAAGTTGAAAGGGATGTTGTACCGCCGTTACCATCGAGTGAAGAATTGTATGACGTGGTGTCATAGAACGATGACATTGTGTTTAGTTTTCAATCTGCTAAGTAGAATTTTTGTAGTTTTGGTGTGACCTACAATTGGGTAAAGCGAAATATGTTTTGGGAGCTTTCTTATTAAAAGACTAATTTCTTCAACCATAACCTTAATGACATGCACATTGAAAAGAACATGTTTGAAAACATTTTTAACACGATTATGAACGTGAAAGGAAAGACAAAGAACAATATGAAGGCTAGAATGAATATACCTTTGTTTTATCACCATAAAAATATGGAGTTAGTTTATGATGGGTTATTGGTTGTAAAGCGCAAAGCTCGCTTTGCCTTAGACAAGAATGCACAATTACTTGTCTACCAATAACTTAAGAGCTTGTGTTTTCCTGATCGATATACTTAAAACATATCTAGATTGGTGAATTTAAAGAAGAGTCATGACATCACGTGTTTATGCAAACACTTATTCCACTAACTTATCGAGATTTATTACCAAATGAGATATGAGATGCACTTACGAAGATCAATCACTTCTTTAGTGATTTATGCTCAAACAAGTTACATACACATCACATAGAGATGTTTGAAACGAATATCGTCCAAACAATCTGTAAACATAAGATGATATTCTCTCAATCGTTCTTCAATTAAATGGAACATCTACCAATATATTTATCATTTGAGGCAAAATTTGAAAGCTTAATTCAGAATAGATGAAAGTATCCATTCGAGAGATTAGGGATTACACATATATCATAATTAAACTTCTATTGTTTTGTTTTTGTTCAAAACATTCATTTAATCTCATGCAGATATGCATGTTAAGATTTTGATATGCGAGACTTATATTATTGAAAAGATCTTAATATTTATCTCGTACTATTTTGAGCCTCACTTGAGCACAAAAATCAATCGCGTTCCAACACATAACGACGTGGGGAAATGTGTAATATCTCACATTGGCAGGTGAGGATTTGGTAACTAGCCTTATTATTAGTGTTGGTTGCTGACTTGTCACACACATTTTGGATTCATGTGTGATCACCAAAAACAAATCCGTGAGGGCGGTAAGGCCCAAAGTGGATAATATCTGGTAGGTTAGGCTGAGCTGTGAAATTTGGTATCAGAGCCGGCCTCACTGGCTGTCCAATTGTACCGACGGTATCATCGGGCTCCTTAAAGGGGGTGGATTGTAATATCTCACATCGACGGGTGAGGATTTGGTAGCTGGCCTTATTAGTAGTGTTGGTTGTTGACTTCCATCCTTTTATTTCTTTCCTCACTTTGCCAAATTTCTTAGTTTTGTAAGGATGACATTTTTTTTTTCTATTTACATCTTACTTGTTTATGCATTACTTAACCCTATTAAATATATTTCCATCCACGCTACAATCCTCACTTAGTCAAATACAATTTTCCTTTTCTTCCATTTAGCCTTGTCGATTTTTTTTTAACATCCAATGGGGGATCAATTCTTCTTTGATTCTTGTTTTCAAAACCTCATCTAAGGTTAATTTTATTCATTTGAGCATGGTAATTTCCTATTTCATCAATCACATACATTCTTTATATTTTTCTACTAATGCAAAAATTTCAAGTAAAGGGTAACATGAAATTTCTTGTATTAGGAGTATTTCGGATATTATTAAATTTTTGGGAGTTGTAACCAAACAAAAAAAGTATTTATGTTTTTCTCATTTCTTAGCCGTTATGTTTCTATTACATCAAATGCTAATTTATTTCCTTAACCATTTATTATTTATTATAATACATTGTGTGTGCAACTAAGACGTTATAAATATTGAAAAATAAAATCCTCATTTTTCCTGAGTTCAAGGCTCATGGAAATTGCATTTATCATGAGGAAATCTCAAGGTGTTACAAAATGTCTTTGAGTGAGAACTTGTCAATATTTTCTCATCCGGGACAACTTGTATAAAAAAATATTATGAGTGGAAGATACATGAAAAAAATTTAATTCAATATGCATATAGTTATATGTTTTTTAACTGTGATGAATTAAGATGTTTTATTAAGTAAGTATAATAATTAACATGTCATTACTTTTGAAAAAAAATATCTCTAATACTATCATACACTGATATATTAAATAATCCCTCATGGGCAACATCATCATTTTTTACTATCCCAAAACTCATAGCTGATTGAATTTCAAATTTTTTAATTACAAGATAAATAATTTTCCACATGGTTTAGAACACATGTAAGAACTGTTTAATTATGCTTAATTCTTGAAATACTTAATTTTATTACACATTTCTTATTAACTATTAATGGTTGTAATTCTTGTACTAAATTTATCAATTGGGAGGAAATGCTAATGTTACTTTGAATTTACTATGTCTAAGTCTTTAAAAAAATATAAAGTGCAATAATGAGTATTTTATCAATGAATATTTTTTTCACATTGAAAAATATGTTTAGGGTAGAAAACATATAATAGTGAGGTTTGTGTTAAATAATCAACTTTTAATGAGTTTGAAGTTGACTATTATAGGAAGTTAAAATATATCATTGAATTGCAATATCATAAGAAACAAAATAAAGCCTTGTTTATTTAAATATTATTGGTATGATTCCACCAATAAATGGATTAGAATAGATCTCCATCATGGTTTGGTCAAAATTATTACAAAGGTTAAACTCTGCAACGTCAATGATGTCTTTGTTTTCATCAAGCAATGCCAGTAAGTTTATTACACATACACTCCTTCCTTTAGAAAGGATCATTCGGGAGTTTACTTGTTATTCATAATGAAAACCAAACCAAGGAGTTGTGTCCAAGTTGTTTAGGATGGTAACGATGAAGTAATTGTGGGAGATGATGTCTTTCAACTTAATGAGTTAGTTAATCCATGTCGAGTTGCTTCGTCTACTGACCTAAAAGAAAATTCAAATTTCTGCATTGTTGAGATTACTTTTGTTGATGTTGATGTTGAGTTAAATGATGTTTTGAGAACTAATGGACATACAAAAGTAAATAAAGATGATGATAGCGATGAAATCAATGTAGAAGATTATGATAGAGATGACGATGATGATTTGAAGAAGAAGAAGACAATTCTGAATAATTTGCACAACATGAATGCGTAATGAATTAACTATAATGTAATATTTCTGGATGAAATTAACTTTAATATAATGACAATGACTTGAATTTATTATTACATGACAATGAAACATTTATTTTTTATGATTTCATTATACACATAACTAAGGTTATTGTGCTGTGTTGAGTTAAGTTATAATTTTAAGTATTTGCATGATGGATGATTAAGGAATACATATACAATCTAGACATATAAATTGTTTTATACTAATGAGATTACGGACGAATAATGTTTGTCGGTATATTTATGAGGTTTAGAACTGTTCACTTCCCAATGACATTGTTTATTATATATATTACATATGGAATTATCGACGAATAATGTTGTCGGTGTGTTCCCAAGAGGTTTGAAACTATTCACTTCCCAATGAAACTTTTCATTATGTATATTACAAACAAAATCACTGACGAATAATATCCATCAGCATATTCCTGAAAGGTTTGGAATTGTTCACTTCTTAATGACACAATTTATTTTTTTCATTATAGACAGAATCACGGATGAACCGAAAAGTAATCAATGATATTTGAGGGGGTTTCTAAAAATTTCAATTAAAGGTTGTAGACGAAATCACTGATGAAAATATTAAAAATATTAATATTTAACTACCCGTTAGTAAAATACTTCAGGCAAATACTTCTTCTCTCTGTAAATTATTTCTCTCTCTATACCCATCTTTTCTTCTTCTTATTCGTTCTCATTCTCTTCCTCCCTCACTTTATCCTCATGCCAAGCATCCTCTACCCTAAGTAATCTCCTTCTTCTTTCTATTTTTTTTTCCAGTTTTGTTAAGTTAACTGGTTGTTTTTTTTTCATTCTCAAGCTATTCCAGAGACACTCTAGCAAAGTCCTCCATACCATCAAGAAGAAGATTTCAAGGTCAATGTCTTTCTTCATCTTTTATGGATGCATGTGTTGGTTGATTGTTTTATATTGAATTTTTTTTTGACTTGTTCTTCTATGTGGCTTTTTTATATATTAAAATGGGTTTTAAATTTTTTTTTGGTATGGTAGCTGATGTTTCAATTCGTTTAGTGGAAGAAAATGAGGAAAATAGGGGAAGGAAGGTTTTATTTTTAAATCTAGGTTTTTCTATGTGTTTTTGTTTATTCACTAAAAAAATGAAAAAAAGGAAAAATTGAATAATAGTTTATTACAATGGTGTTGTTGGTTTTTGTCCTGGAAAATTAGTTTATAGATCAGTTGGAATTTCACTTTTGATGTTTTTATTTAGCTTATAGAAAAATTAAAATTGTTGTTGTTGTAGTTTAGAATTAAAATTTATGAATCTATTTAGTTACTAAGGAAGTGGATTGGATTGGAAGAATAGTTTGGTTTGAATTATGAAATAGTGGGGAACTTGGTATTAAGTAGTTGTGTTAGGCTCGCAAGAAAAATATAATATAACTGTTACATTTGAAGTTTTTCTGGGGACCCTTTTATGCGTTTATGTTTTGTTCTTGATACAAAAAGTATTGCTTGTTTAGCTTTATGTTCATTTGTGTTTTTTAATCTTATTTATTGTTTTTTTTAATTCATTGAATTGAAATTTAGTTTTTTATATTTTTTATGTGTATTTTATTAATCATAATTTTATAATCTTGGTACTTATTGTCTTTAAATTTGTTATTTTTATGAATTGGGAATTAGATGATAACAACATTAATGTCATTATATTAGTCATAAATAAAATCAGCTGGTTTGTGGCTTTAGTTGTTTTTACTGTATATGCAGCTAATAGAATTTTGGTTCGTCTCCCGTACAAGGGAGATGCTGCCAGTTTTTTTTAGAATAGGAATCTTATTACTTTTTTAAATTCTTTAATATGTGTAGATGCCCAGAAAAAAGTCAGTAGCGTTATACGGATAGGATCGTTGCTAGAAGAACTAGCAACGCTTCTAACGACTATGAGTGTCAAGTGCCGACCATGAACAGACTCCTAAGTTATAAGCAACCAATCTTGACGCGGGCTCACCGAGTGTGATGCCACCACGCCGAGGGGGATGCTTTTAAAGCGGGATGCATTTACTAGGAAGTACCTTACCTAGTGAAAGCTCGATCATTTAATGTAAGTTTGTTTTTCTTCATGCACCACTAAAAAATAAAACACAATTAATAATTTTTGAAAAATTAATTTTAATTAACAAATGCAATTTCAAGTTTATAAATGTTGAGGTTGTCCAAACGATAACATCAACAATGAAATCATCAATGGAAGTGTCATTGTTTCAATGGAGTTAGGTTTCTAGAAATCCTGAATGGAAACCCATGATTGATGTATGATTCAGAAAGTTCAAGGTTAATATATAGTTAAATAATTTTTTTATTATATTAATTTGGTTAGTTTATTAATATTAATGAACTAATTTTCTTTACAAATTTTACATGCAAATAAAAAGTTTAAGAGGATAAAGCTGACAACGCTGTTTGCCAAAAGGGTTTGAGAGAATCACAGCTCAACCACGTAAGATTAAATCAAAATAAATATTTTTAATTTAAATTTTAAAATTTTATTTTTCATTTATTAACCGATAATTAATTTCTACCATATATGTTGCATGATTTTTGGCATAAGGCTTAAAAAAGCCAAAAAATATGCTAAAGAAAGATGGCATTCAGGCTGGAAAGCTATGGTGGTTTGGAAGGAGTTCATACCTCCATATGTCTTGGAGGTTGTATCAATAGAATATATTTAGCATGTGATGTTCGAGCATTTCGTGCGATGATCGCAATCTGGTACGAAGAACCAGAACTAAGAGATTCACAGTTTCATTACCATGCACACTGACGGATCCGTTCTGTTTGTTTCACATGCGAAGCATATGTTAAGAATTTTTTTTATTACATCTAATGTTTTTAAAATTGTTATTTTATATGAATATTTTTAACTAACAACAATTTTCTCTTGTAGGTAGCGGTTTTTGGATGCAAACCAAGACTGATGGAGATTTTATAGAAATATACTTGTGAAATGATGACTGTAAAAAAGAGGCCCAACAGCTCGTGAATATCTGTGCTAAGAAGTTTGTGGTATGTTGGATTTCAACAATTTCTTATCTTAAGTTTTTTTTTTTAATTTGTTGATTTTTTTCATTAAACATATAACACCCGATTGCAAGAGAGATATAGGGACAATCTTTCAACCCATCCGAAAATCGATCCAGAACTATGGTTGAAGGTAAGATCATTTGGTGGACCTGATAGAAATCAGGTTTACAATATCTCAAACATTACGGCTGAGGACTTACAGACGACCTAGGGTGTTTCAATCATTGGATACTTGCAATCGGTTTCGAGCACTCAAAATCTAAAGCTTGAGGCAATTTTAAACCAATGAGTGGAAGCTTATATGATCCATTTTGCTGTTGAGACAGAAAAACTTAGTGTTAAGATGATCAAACTTTGACGATTGTACATAGAGTTGAAATCATAGATAAGTAGTACATGTGCTTTCTCTTTTTGGCCTCACGGTCCCAATGAAGACCCGCCTTTTCCTCCTACTCCTCCAGCCTCTTTATTCTAGATGAATTATATTTGAATTGATAAATTTTTATAATAAATATTTTATTTTTAATTTAATTTGATTTATTTTATTTATTTTCTACTCATTTTATTATAATTTTTTTAAAAAATAATTTACTTAAATTATTGACGGTTTTATCGATGGATTAAGTTCGTCGGTATATTTCAGAGAGTTGAAAACGAATTATTGAAAATGTCACCGTCACTTTTTAATCACCGACAAAATCAACTGTCGATAATATTAAAAAGAATTATCAATGAAATTACAAATGGTCTTTTTCGTTGGTGAAATGTCATATTTACCAATGAAAATGCCGACAGAATAAAATGAATAACTTTTTTTATTTGACGTATTTTTTCTGTTTATAAATTTATTGGTGATTACATTATTAATGGAATGACCGACAAAACAATAATCATCAAGTAAATTTTTTCTGATGAATAGTAACTGCTTGTGACCCTGTTGGTAAAAATTGTGCTAACAAAATCTTTGTCTAGCTATCTATCGACTAAACATTCAGTTGGTAAAATGTAAAATTTTGATAATGGATCGTGGATTTAGCATTAAGAATGTAAATGTAAATAATCACGAGGGATGACTCAATTATGTAAATTTTATATAAATGCAAACCTTTTTTTTTTTATCAATTAGTATTTATAAAATAAAATGGATTCATGTCTTTTTGTATTTAAAAAGGAAAATAACTAATCATATTTCAAATTCCACCATTAATTATAAACTGCACGATTGATTTAGTTATCATCCAACATTCATTTCCAATTTTAATAATTTAAATTTTAAAAAATCAACAACGTGTCAAAAGGTGGTAAGAATAGAATATCCAAAGTAATTGTGACATTACGGTGTCCGATCTTATGTATTCCCTCACGCATAGAGACACCAACTATCGACCAAAGGGCACTCACGCATAGTACAAATCATTTTGGGAATCGTCAAAAGACCAGGCAATGGTGGATTTCGCATTCAACACGTCGTTTGTGTGCTTTTGTTTGGTTGGAAAACCAAAATTTGAGGATATTATTGTTTTTTAAAATAGTTTTTGTTTGAAAATATATTAAAAAAATATTTTTTATTTTTTAAAAATTATTTTTAATATTAACTTATCAAAGAAAATACTAAAAAAATATTAATTTAATATAAAAAAATTAAAAGATTAATTTTTTTAAAAAATATTTTTAAAACATAAAAACCAACAGTGTTGCGCAAACCTAATAGATGGTCATAGTTTGAAGAGTAATGAGATTTTAATCCTTGCTTTCAAGAAACAAATTACTCAACCATTTATGTTTATAAAATTATTCAGGGCCAAACAAGTTTTGTTTTTCTTGACATATATATTATGAATTTCGCAAGTATCAATTTTATCTTCAAATTATTTTGGTTTTATCAATTTTTTTATTAAATCAAATGATAATAGAAACTGATACACACATAAAATTGATTGAATAAAATAAAATAAAAAATATTATGTTAGGTTGCACATATTCGAAATATTATCCAAAAATAAAAAATTTTATTTTTAAAATAAAGCTCATCTATTTAACATATAAAAAAAGGTATAGATGAATCATACTAACCTCTTCAAAAATTAAATACATACAAAATAATTAAAAATAATAATTACTATTTGAAAAAAAAGGCTAGATGATCCAAAAAAATTGTTGCTACCCAATTGTTGACCGTATTTTTGAAAAAAAACCAAAAAATATGTTCTTGATGTCTTTGCGTTATTTGCAACGTCTTTTCGAAAGAATTTAAAATGAAAAAATAAAATAAAAAAAGAAAAAATAGTTATTTTTTTAGTGACCTGTTTGTAATTGTGGAAGGGGAATGACTAATTCTAAAATTAAAAACCCTCTCACCAAATAACCTAGTTTCTAATTAGATGATCCATAATTAATTCTCTTAATCTATAAATCAATTTTTATTTTTTTTTTTATTTTTGCTTTGCCTCCAAGTTATCAAATGAGTGATAACAATTCATTCTTGAAATCCAATGGTAATCTTGGTTTGCTTTACCTTCAAGCCAAAGAAAAGTTTACCTATAAATGGGTGGTCACACACACACGTAAAGGGAAAGAGGAATTTTATGAGAGAGTTTTTGGGGGGAACCAAAAAATAAAAGAAATAAAGAAAAAAGTGATTCCAACACATGCTCTCTCCACACCTATACAACACAAAAAAAAAAACCCTAGACCCATTATACCTAAATCAAGTCGTCAACCAATATTAACCAATACCCTAACCCTATCTTGATAAAAGAGCTGCCCACCATACAAAATAAAAAGCTATCATCTTCAACTCTTGATCTTCCCTAACCAAAACCACAATACCAACCTCCATACCAACAACTCCTCGGTCGATAGCGTTGCCAACCACCACTGTTCAAACCATAGTTTCCTAATCCTCCACTAAAATCCTCTCTCTCCACACACCAACAACCTCTCACCTACACACAACCCCTCCATCTCAGTTATTGAACAACCATCTATTTCTTCCAAACATTACCCGAATCATTCCCTTAGCTCTACCATACCACCAATTCAGTATTAACCCAAAACACCAACACATAGACCATACCCTTGTCATCTCTCTCCATCATCATCATCAATAGTTTTCCTTTTAACTCTTCCTTACAGAAACATAGACCTTAGCCCCTCAGTTTCATTCCATCTTCAACTACAAGCTCATCGTCCAGCCATCCAGTATTGCCTCTTATAGAAAAAGCCA
>Ga0325411_1005078_pt1 | contig 14625 bp, 17 predicted proteins | sample PopdelMetagenome_13_FD_206181 | JGI IMG/M metagenome (GOLD analysis project Ga0325411, IMG submission 206181) | Populus deltoides microbial communities from Bellville, Georgia, United States - Xylem-PdIQD-R4 | ecosystem: Host-associated > Plants > Phyllosphere > Stem > Wood/Secondary xylem... | reverse complement strand
TCTGTTTATGTTAGAAAGGTCAAAAAACGTGTGCTAGTTAATTTGTCTAGGTTAGTTTGTCAAAGTCTATTTTTTGGGCTTGACTTCTGCCATGTTGAATTTTTCCTAACTTTGGAGGGATGTTCCAATAAATATAGTATCAGAATATGTAATAAAACACTTTTGGCCAATATTTGAAACTTAATTCACAGAATTACGAGTTGTTCTTCCAAATTGATTTTGTGAAGAACCCTACCTGACTTATCACTCTTCAATCACAAAGAGTGTGGCGTCGAAATCCTAGATTGATCTTTGTGGTGTCCAGATCGACTTATCAAAGTATCATTCTAGTCTATCCTCCATCTTATTTACCTTGAAATCACACTATAATCCAGCCTAAACACCAAAAGAAAGACAACCAACCAGACCCATCCTTCATCCATTTTTGTCAGATTCATTGTTGCCGATTTTTCGAATCATTCACTGCACATCATGTTCCCAAGCCACTTTAGCCCCGGTAGTTCTCATATCTGAACCTGACCAAAGAAAGGATCTCATAATTTGCTCAACACTTTTTATTACTTGCCTAGGTAAGAGGAAGAGAGATGCCCAATAGACCTGGATAGAAAATAAAACTGAATTAATCAGTTGTACTCGTCCTGCATATGAGAGAGTTCTACAAGTCCATTGTCGAACTTTAGAGGTGATTCGATCCACGAGGCCCTTACAATAGACAACCTTCAGTCTGGATGAGATAAGAGGCACTCCTAAATATTTCATAGGAAGCTCCCCCTCTCTAAACCCAAGAATATGAATGATCTGTTCTTTCTCACCATATAACAGACCGCTCAAGAAGACGTCACTTTTGTTTGGATTTGGATACAGACCTGATAGATCTTGAAACTCAGTGAGTACATTTTTTATCATACGAATTGAGTTTACATCCCCTTTGCTAAAAATCATCAAGTCGTCTGCAAAACAAAGATGAGAAATTTTGTCCTTCTTGCATCTCTAGTGGAACTTAAAGTTTTGATCGGCACTCATCTTGCGGAACAGCCCCAAAAGGATTTCAATATATAGAACAAACACATATGGAGATAGTGGGTCACCGTGTCTCAGCCCTCTCCCCCCTTGAAAGTAACCTGCAAGCTCACCATTGATGTTGATAGAGAATTAACATGATGTAACACAGACCATGATCCAATCAGTTACTGTTTGAGGAAATCCCATTTTTATTAATGTGGCATCAACGACATCCCACCGGACATAGTCATAAGCCTTCATCAGATCTACCTTCATAGCACAACGAGCAGGTCCCGTAGATTTATGATAGCTTTTCATTAGTTCCTGAGACAACAAAATGTTGTCGCTGATTCTTCATCCAGAGATAAAAGCTGTCTGATACGGACCTACTAAGGGTGGCAAAACAGCTTTGATTCTACAAGCTAGAATCTTAGCGATGCATTTGTAAACTGTATTGCAGCAAGATATAGGACGGAAATCTGTCAACCTCGTACGATTAGCAACTTTAGGAACAAAGGAAATGGATGTAGCATTCATTTCCTTAAGCATTTTACAAGTTTGAAAGAAGAAGCTAACAGCGTTGATTACATCTTCCCCAACTATGTGCCACATTCTTTTGAAGAAACCTGCGTTGAAACCATCCGGACCAGGGGCTTTGTTGTTTTTCAAACTAAACATAGCATGCTTAATCTCCTCTCTTGTTACATCTTGAGCTAGTACATGCTGCTGCGTTGAAGACAATTTCAAGTTAATTGCTGATTCTACCACTTCCTCATTCAAACCCGGCATCTGTTTCTCTCCTAACTCACTTTGGAAGTACGCAATTACTTCTGATTTGACTGCCTTGTGACCTTTCCTGGATTATATCATGGGGGTGGTTTAATGGGTCACTTTGGGGTTGCGAAAACCTTGGATGTGTTGCATGAGCATTTCTATTAGCCAAATATGAAAAAAGATGTGCAACGATTTTGTGAACAGTGCATTGCTTGTAGAAAGGTGAAATCTATAGTACAACCACATAAACTATATACACCTTTACCTGTGCCTATTGAACCTTGGGTAGATATCTCTATGGATTTTTTTTAGGTTTACTTAGGTCAAAGCAAGGTAGAGACTCTATTTTTGTTGTGGTTGATAGGTTTTCTAAAATGGCGCATTTCATTGCATGCAATAAAATGGATGATGCATCTCATATCGCAGAATTGTTCTTTAGGGAGATTGTATGTTTGCATGGCATTCCTAAGAGTATAGCGTCAGATTATGATGTTAAGTTCCTTAGCTACTTTTGGAAGACCTTATGGGGAAAGTTGGGAACTAAACTCTTATTTTCGACAACATATCATCCTTAAACAGATGGACAAACTGAGGTGGTGAATAGAACATTATCCCAACTTTTGTGTGCTATAATTCAAAAGAATTTAAATGTTCGGAAGAATGTTTGCCTATTATTGAGTTTGCTTATAATAGAACTGTGCATTCGACCACTAGTTTTTCTCCTTTTGAAATTGTTTATGGTTTTAATCCACTAACTCCTATGGACTTAATTCCTTTAACTTTTGAAGAAAGGGTAAGTTTAGATGGTGAAAAGAAGGCAAAGATGGTGATACAACTCCATGAAGGAGTTCGACTGCAAATAGAGAAAAAGAACACACTTTACGCTTCTAAAGCAAATCAGGAACATAAACTGGTTGTTTTCCAACCCGGTGATTGGGTTTGGGTGCACATGCGTAAGGAATAATTCCTAACCAAAGGAAATCAAAATTACAGTCTTGTGGTGATGGTCCATTTCAGGTTTTAGAGAGAATCAATGACAATGTATACAAAATTGACCTTCCAGGTAAGTATGGTGTTAGGGGTACCTTTAATGTTGATGATCTTACGTTGTTTGACACAGATTTTGATTCGAGGTCGAGTCCTTTCGAGAAGAGAGGGGATGATGTGGATCGACCTAGAAACACCAGCCAAAACCCATTCCATGTTTCAAATGATCCAATGACTCGGTCCAAGACAAAGGCATTGAAAGAGGCATTGAATGCATTGGTTTTGAATGTTTCAACCATGTCAGAATTGAAAAGTCCATTAGAGTATCAAGAGGAGACCCTAGTACATCTTATCCATGTGCAAGAGGGTCCAAAACAACCTTATTTAAGCCATGAGGTGAGGACAGTAAAGGAATCAAAAGAATCCTACTACAACATGGGTGGCTACCTTTTCCTCTTGTTTTTAGGATTAAGAGGCTGTATGGAAGGCTATAAATAAGCCTTGAATCAGTTCTGTAATATTTTACTTCCTCCCCTTCTTCTCATGGCAAAACATGGATTTAATATCAGACCTATTTCGGCTTTTCGGGATCATATCTCAATCTTAATTGTGGGTTGTGTGATCACGAGGTTCGCATCAATATTGCAGCTCATTAAAGATCCTTGTGGAACTAGGAAATTTACTAAACCAGCTGCCACATCGTTATAGGAAAAGAATCCTAACCATACAGGAAGTTCACAGGTCAAAAAGAAGTAAATAACAAAATTCATATGGCTATGTTGACCAGTATTTCCATGTCTTCCTAAACTTTGATTGACCTAAAATTTTAACCCAAGGTAGGACAACATGTTTGGAGTGTCCACGTCAACGTTTAGATAAATCCAATGCGACGATTGAGAATTATGATTGTTGTTGTAAACCTGAACTATTGCGCATTTTTACGCCAAAATCCGAATATGACCCTACTTGAGTCGTATCACAAGGCTAAACCGTATCATTCCCTCCCTCTTCAAGAAGATTCACCCTCGAATCTTGACTAGAATTAGTAGCGACTTCAGTAGCCTCTTGTTTAAGCCTACGAAATTCTCTTATTGCTAACACCTTTCTCCAACAACACTGTATCAAAGTAATGACTGACAAGAATTTCAAATAAGCACACCGTTTTAACCACTTGTGTACATGCTTTTGAATGATAACAACAGCGGCTTTCTTTCATCTTTCATTTGTTTAGCGTTGTACTTCCTTTTTTCATGAAGCTTGAAGATCATAAAATAATCTTCTACACTTTATCAACTTCTTGTTCGAAAACCTCCAAACAATAGCTTAGTTTTTTGCATCCTTGAGCTAGAATCTTCCTTTGTTCCCTCTCCCTTGCTGAATAAAAGAACAAATGTGCAACTCAAGAATAGGAAAAATAGAAGAAGATGAAGACACCCAAGAATAGAGTTTACGATAGGAAGAACAAATGATACGATCCAAGAAAGGTCAAATTCAGATTTTGACATAAAATGTGCAACTATTCAGTTTTACGGTAACAGTTATAATTCTCAATCCAACAGTTCGACTGAGCTAACATTTTACGTGGAGTCTCCTGACATTTTGTAATATCTTGGGTTAAAATTGCAGGTCAATCGGAGTTTGGAAAGGCATCGTAATACGGGTAAACAGAGGTTGTACGAATTTTGTCATTACTTCCTTTTGACTTGTGGACTCCCTATTTGGCAAGGATCATTTTCTTACAAAGATATGGCAGCTTGTTTTGGGAATCTCCTAACTCTACAGGGATCTTTAATGGGCTGCAATATAATTTCCAAGTGTGGCAAGGATTCATAAATGTTTCAAAATCCTTTTCTTACAAGGTCATCCTAACTACAAGGAAAAAAAGTCAGCAATTTATCCTCTAATTAAGTAAGGAAGTTGGCCAGATCTTATTCCTAAAGAGAGGATGATTATTTAATGCTTTCCCTAACTTAGGAAGGGAAGTAATTAAATAAGCAACAAAGGAAAAAATTTGTTTTCTTATTTGTCCAAGTTAAACAATGAAATCCAAGCTAATCAAGGACATCAAAGGGGGAAGCAACACAAATTTTCCAAATCAGATTTCTCCTAGTTTATTCGGGACTTCTTAAGGGTGACAAATTTGATTCTAGCATATTTAGGATGATAATTTCTAGATTTTTATTATTTTCTTCTTTGTCTTTAGGTTATTATTACTTATTTGGATCAATTATAAGTGGACTTCATATAATTCCACGTAGGGGAGTCCATTAGGGTTTCTTTAAGTTTAGAGTCAATATAAATAAAGGCTTAACCAGTAATGTAAGGTTACTCAATTCAGATTCATAAAACTTCTTGTTAGCTGCACTTTGTGTTTGTGCGTGTGTGTGTTGGTGAGATAATCTCCCTTCCATGGTTCTCTAAAGAATTGAAAACGACTTATCGAAAAACAACTGGCTTTGTGGCATCATCCCTATACTTCTCATTCCCAAATCAATATTCTTAGGGCGGGGGTCCCCTGTTTCCAATAGTACTGGAGCCTAGATACAAGTTATATTTGTGTCACACTCCTATCAAACCTGATCACAAGGAATTGATGTCTTTGCGTGACCACGTGTTCACGAGGTTCACATCAACAAATGTGACATTGATGAAATTACAAATCTGACTTCTGTTTGGACCAAAACTGATCAAAAACAAATAAATGTGAAATTGATGAAAATGACTCAAACAATAGCCAAATATCCTAAATATAATGATATTATACTAGAAGGAACAAAATCAACAGAAACAAAACAAGTTTTGAAAGATAACGCAGAACAAACCCGTTATGGCAAGACAAAACCTGAAGAAAATGGAATCCAAATGACCTTGGATCTAATATACAGGATAGCAAGAAAACAACAAATCTAACTTTATAGGTCATTCTATTATGTTCAGGTATCCAAATCCCTTATTTGATCAGTTTGCAGCAGAATTGAATCTCCAATTAAAACCTCCAGAAGCTGATATCAAAATAATCCCATTTTTCATATATATGGTGCTATATCATCCCTAATACACAAAATATGAAGTTTCAATTGATTCTAACATGGTTTGCTTTTTTTTTTTGGTAAGTTGATAGATATATTAAAAGAAGAATAAACAAAGAATATAAGGGGCATACCCCAGATTTACAATGTGCATGAAAACATAAAACAGCAAATGGCTACAAAGAAGCCACAAAGCAGAACACCTCGACTTAACTAGATTTGTTAGGGATACCAATACAACCAGCTACATATCAATTTAAGAGTCTATGTTATTGACCTTCCAAGCACTTTGGATCCTTATGTTTTCATCTGTTGGGAGAGCGTTCCTCATCAAATCAAGCTTGAATATCCTTGCATTCCGTTCTTGCCAGATATAATACACTGTAGCCGCGAAACTCAATTTACGAGAAAAATTGATGAAACTTTTACCATGCCACGTAACAGTTGCCCATCGAATCCATTCCTCCCACCCTTTCGTCATTCTTGGAATGTCGCATCTGTCACAAACATGCCACCATATCGCTTTAGTATAGGAGCATTCAAAGAACAGGTGGTTATGATCTTCATTGTTGCGGTGACAGAGTGAGCATTGATTGGGACCATGTATACCAAACCGATGAAGTCATGGTTTGCTTATGGTTCACAAAGAGTAGTGTTTCTGCGATGGAATTGAACCTCAAAATAAAATCTCAAGAAAACGATATTAGAATAAGCCCACATTTGATATATGATTATATAACATCTCCAATACACAAAATATTAATTTTCAATTGATTCTAAGGTGTTTTGCTTATGGTTCACTAAGAGTAGTGTTTTCCACGGCAGAATTAAATCTCTAATTAAAACCTCAAGCATATGAAATCCAAATAAGCCCAAATGTGATATATGATGCGATATCACCCCCAATAGACTGTATATGAATTTGCAATTGATTCCGAGATGGTTTGCTAATGGTTCACCAAGAGTTTTGTTTCTGCGGCACCTTCAAAAATTGAATAGGTTTGGCTCTATAAATCTCTAAATCTGAATGTTTTGTTTGCATCATACATTGAGCATCTTCCATCACCCATTTAGCCTCTAACACCCTCTCTGAAATCTTACCAAAGTACTTCTTATTAAAATCTTTAAAAACCCTTTTAATATTTTTCAACTTATTACACAAAACAAACATAGGAGTGCCCATGACCTCCTTACCCAAGCCTCGAAAATTGATGTGCCGTGAATGATTCTAAAATCGGCAACAATGAATCTGATGAAAATGGATGAAGGATGGGTCTGGTTGTGTTGTCTTTCTTTTGGTGTTTAGGTTGGATTATAGTGATTTTAAGGTAAATAAGATGGGGGATAGACTAGAATGATACTTTGATAAGTCGATCTGGACGCCACAAAGATCAATCTAGGATTTCGACGCCACACTCTTTGTGATTGAAGAGTGATAAGTCAGGTAGGGTTCTTCACAAAATCAATTTGGAAGAACAACTCGTAATTCTGTGAATTAAGTTTCAAATATTGGCCAAAAGTCCTTTATTACATATTCTGATACTATATTTATAACTGGAACATCCCTCCAAAGTTAGGAAAAATTCAACATGGTAGAAGTCAAGCCCAAAAAATAGATTTTGACAAACTAATGTAGACAAATTAACTAGCACATGTTTTTTAACCTTTCTAACATAAACAGACCAAATTTAAAACAACCATATCTTCTTACATAAAAGTCCAATGCAATCATGGTTGGACAATCTAGAAAGAACATGTTCTGAACCTGAAATCCACCTAGATTAGTCTTGTTTTCACATGCAATGGATGACTTCAAATTTAGGTTGAAATTCATTTGCTGTTTTAACCATAAACAGCATCAATTCCTTCACTTATTTGCATATCAACCCAAATTCAAGTAGCCCAGCATCAAAAGAACCATTAAGAGCTTTTCCCATCTCCAAGTTCCAATTGTAGTTGTTTCGCTCTTGCTCTTGTCATTGGACCATCTGAATCCTCTTGCATATTAGTTTTAGCTTTACAATATGGATTATAATTCCCATGATGCACATCACAAATCAGGGGGAGAAAAAGAAGATGGTCAACCCCAAAATCAAAAAACTTGAATGGAATCTTCTTTTCGACAAACTTGCCATTTTAACTAACATAAGAGGGTGATCTAAGATACCGAAATGGTAGAAAGCAAGTTTCTGAACCTATAAATTAACAATTCCATTTGACATTAACAAGAACCTGATCTAACTTCTTCAAGATAGTATTGTTACATTGTCGATTAGTCCAAGTGAATCTAGAACCCGTGAATCTAAGATCGGAAAACATGACTGAATCACTCAATTGTTGAGGTCATTTTGCCACCCCAATCATGATGTAGTGCCACTAATATTCTCAGCGAGTGATCAAATAGCATTAAAATCTCCCAACATAAGCCATAAAATAGTCTCCCAAACAATACTATGGTTAGCAATTTCAGCTCACAAAGCCCCTCATTTAGATGAACAATTATCTCATAGACAAAGGAAGCATTGAAGGAGATTGACATGAATAATCTGATCCAAACTACCTAAAAGATCAACCTTCAACACATTAGGGTCCCAACATACTCAAATACGACCACCATTAGATTGATCATAATTAAACAAGTAAGACCAATTCTAAAAAAAGAAGTCTAGAAACAATATCTCTTTACTCACCTCTCTAACTCGAGTTTTAACAAAGCCAAAATGAGTTATCGAATGCTTTTGTAAAAGACAATGAAAAGCTTAATGTTGATGTAAAATGGGTCATTCAAACCTCTTAATATGATCCAGGCAAGGTCAAATTCAGATTTTGATATAAAATATGCAACTATCCAGTTTTATGGCAACAATCATAATTCTCAATCTGACCATTGAATCGAGCTGTAATTTTATGTGGAGTCTCCTGACATGTTTTCCTACCTTGAGGTAAAATTTTAGGTTAATTGGACTTTGGGAAGGCATCGCAATACGGGTCAACAGAGGTTGTATGAATTTTGTTATTTACTTCCTTTTGACTTGTGGACTTCCTATTTGGTAAGGATCCTTTTCTTAAAAGAATATGACAGCTTGTTTTGGGAATCTCCTAGAAAGACAAGGATTTTTAATGGGCTGCAATATAGTTTCTAAGTGTGGCAAGAATTTATAAATGTTTTAAAATCCTATTTTTACAAGGATTCCTTATTCATCCTAGCTACAACAAGGAAAGAAGACTTCAGAATTAATTATACCTTTAAATCAGATTTTCTAGTTTATTTGGGACTTTTTTAGGGTGACAAATTTGATTCTAGCATATTTAGGATAGTAATTTTCAGATTTTTATTATTTTTATTATATTTTTCTTAGTCTTTGGATTATTATTATTTATTTGGGTCAATCGCAATGATTCGGGCCAATGTGATTGAAGATAGGGAAGCTACTATGGTTAGATTTCTAAATAGGTTGAATAGGGACATTGCGAATGTTGTAGAATTACAACATTGTGTGGAATTGGAGGACATGGTCCATATGGCAACAAAAGTAGAGAGGCAAATAAAGAGTTGGAAGTACACGTCTTCCTCAACATGGAGGCTGAATTTGAAGAGCAATGGTGATACGGTTCAGCCTTGTGATACGATCCAAGTAAGGTCGGATTCGGATTTTGGCTTAAAAAGCGTAACAGTCCAGGTTTACGGCAATAGTTATAATTCTCAATCCGACTGTTGGATCGAGCTAAAATTTGATGTGGACTTTCCAGACATGTTGTCATACTATGGGTTAAGATTTTAGGTCAATCAGCGTTTGGGAAGTCACCACAATACTAGTCAAAAGAGGCTGTACGAATTTTGTTATTTACTTCCATTTGACTTGTGGACTTCTTATTTGGTTAGGATTCTTTTCCTACAAAGATTTGACAGCTGGTTATGGGAATTTCCTAGTTCCACAAGGATCTTTAATGAGCTGCAATATAATCTCCAACCGTGGCAGGGATTCACTAATGTTTCAGAATCCTTTTCTTATAACGATTCCTTATTCATCTTAACCACACAAGGAAAGAAGGGCTGGTGGTATTTAATGACAAATTAATTATTTTTATTATTTTATTTTGTTAGCTACAGCCCAAGGCTTGTTTGGGCTTACTTAATACTTTGTTTTCAGTTAGGATCCAAGGCTTGTTTGGATTAAGTTATGGGCTTTTTCAGTTTTGGGTTTGGGGTCAGTTTTGAGTGGACCTCATTTAAGTCCACATAAGGGGTCCATTAGGGTTAATTTTTCAAGAACTATTTAAACTCATGTAAGGCAAAATTTCAGCAGCTTTAATGATGATTACTTCTGAATTTTTCAGTTTTAACGTGTGAGAGTGATTCTTGCATTCTTCAATTCTTGAATGAACTGAATCTAACTTATCGAAGATTAACTGGCTTCGTGGCGTCATTCTACTCAATCCAATAGTGTTGGTGCCTTGGGTCAGGTTTCCATTATGTCACACTCCTATCAGACCTATTTCAGTTTTCCAGGATCAGATCTCAATCTTGATTGTGGGTTGTATGACCACATGATCACGAGGTTCGCATCAGATGGGGTTGTCCAACCAAAGTTTTATGCAAAGGCCGAACCACCTAAGGCCAAAAAGGATGCTTATATGAATGGGAAAGGTAAATCTGAATATCAACCTACTTATGATAGAGATATTAAATGTTTTAAGTGTTTAGGGAAGGGGCATATTGCATCTTAGTGTCCAAACCCAAGAGTTATGCTTACAAGAGACAATAGGGAGGTTGAATCTGAAAGTGAAGAGATGCCACCTTTGCTAGATTGTAATGATGAGGAGATTGCATATTCTGTTGAGGGAGAGGCTTTGGTTATAAGGCATGCGCTGAAAATGCAAATAAAAGAAGATGATGTAGATCAGCAACGGGAAAACATATATCACACTCAATGTCACATCCAAAACAAGGTATGTAGCATGATAATCGATGGAGGTAGTTGTGTTAATGTAACTAGGGATACTCTTGTGAAGAAATTGAATCTGAGTTGTATTAAGCATCCTAAGCCATAAAGATTGCAATGGTTGAATGAATATGGTTAAGTGAAGGTTACTAAGCAAGTATTGATTGTGTTTGCTATTAGGAAGTATTCTGATGAGGTTATGTGTGATGTAGTCCCAATACATGCTAGTCACTTACTTTTAGGGCGTCCATGGTAGTTTGATAAGAAGACGATTCATGATGGGTTTACAAATAGGTTCACTATTATAAAGTATGGTAAAACCATCACTCTTGTACCTCTTTCTCCAAAACAAGTGTATGATGATCAAATGAAATTAAAAAAGGAATGTGAGGATGGGAAGAGTGAAAATTCACGTGAGGACAACATTTGCTTTCAGCTCACGTGAGGAAAGTTGTAGCTAGGATGCATAAGGAATCCTTGTACAAAAAGGATTTAGAAGCATTTATGAATCCTTGCCACACTTGAAAATTATATTGTAGCCCATTAAAGATCTTTGTAGAATTAGGAGATTCCCAAAACAAGCTGCCACATACTTTTAAGAAAAGAATCATACCCAAAGGAAGTTCACAAGTCAAAAGGAAGTAAAAAACAAAATTCGTATAGCCTCTATTAACCAGTATTGCGGTGCCTTCCCAAACTTAATTGTTTTTTCATTGCCCGGATCGAATCATTAAAGAATTGGGAAGATTTTTTGTCGTTTATAGAGTCTGCATACAATCGTAGTGTTGCACTCTACTACATTTGAAATTGTGTATGGATTTAACCCTTTAACTCCCATGGATTTAATTCCTTTGCCTATTGATGAAAGGGTTAGTTTGGATGGTAGCACAGGTGGTGAAGACACTTCATGAGAGTGTGCAGCAACAGATTGAAAAGAGAAAACATGTGTATACGACCAAAGCCAATAAAGGGCCCAAACATGTTGTCTTTCAACCCTGCAATTGGGTTTGGGTACATATGCGCAATGAGAAATTTCCGAATCATAGGAAATCAAAGCTACAACCATGAGGAGATGGGCCATTTCAGATCCTTGAGAGGATCAATGACAATGCTTATAAAGTTGATTTTCCATGTGAGTATGGTGTTAGTACTACCTTTAATGTTTCTGATCTTACTCTATTTGATGTAGGTGATGATTTGAGGTTTAATCCTTTTGAAGAGAGAGGGGATGATGAGGATCAACCCAACACCAAATATAATCATGCTAACGATCCATTGGAGGTGCCAATTAGGCTAATTACAAGAGTTAGGGCAAAGCAACTTAAAGAAGCACTGGATGGACATGTTCAAAACATATGGTGCAAGATAGGCCTAGAGAGGCTTGTGACATTTACAGAGCATCAAGGACAACCTTTAATTCATCTAATTCAGGTCCAAGAAGAAGAGCTCAATTCGTGTGGAACAAGGGGCTGACATTTCTGAGCCCATACCAGCCTTGTTAGGCTTGTTTTTTTCCTAATGCTTTGAGGATTTTGTCAGCAATTTATTCTCTTAATTAAGTAAGGAAGTTGGCCAGCTCTTGTTCTTAAAGAGGGGAAGATTTTTCAATGTTTTTCCTAACTTAGGAAGGAAAGTAATTGAATCGGCAACAAATGAGGAAATTTGTTTTCTTATCTGTCCAAGTTAAATAAAAAATCCAAGCTAATCAAGGACATCAAAGGGGCCAACAACACAAATTTTCCAAATCAGATTTCTCCTAGTTTATTTTGGACTTCTTAAGGGTGACAAATCTGATTCTAGCATATTTAGGATAATAATTTTTGGATTTTATTATTTTTATTATTTGCTTCTTAGTTTTTGGCTTATTATTACTTATTTGGATCAATTGTAAGGGGGCTTCATATAAGTCCACCTAAGGGGGGTCTATTAGGGTTTCTTTAAGTTTAGAGTCAGTATAAATAAAGGCTTAACCAAACATGTAAGGGTTAGATAATTCAGATTAATAAAAACTTCTTCTTTGCCACACTTGTTGTTTGTTGGTGGGATAATCTACCTTCCTTAGTTCTCTAAATAACTGAAAATGGCTTATCGAAGAATAACTGGCTTCGTGGCATCATCCTTATACTTCTCGTTTGCGAATCAATATTCGTTGGGTGAGAATTTTTTGTTTCCAATAGTATTGGGCCTGGGTACAAGTTATCTTCGTGTCACACTCATATCAAACCTGATTTACTTGGCTTTGTGAGAATTGATGTCTTTGTTGTGATCACGAGGTTCCTATCAAGCTACAAGAAAACCAACCCGAGCTTCCATTTCTAAACCAAATGTGACAACTTCTTTCCATTATGAGGTTAACTAGTGGTTGTGCGACACCCATTGTCTTTCACCCTCCACCCACGACGTCTCCCTCTCACTTCCTCTTTAAATTTCCACCAAGAATAACATACATCAACTCCTCCACATCTCAACTGACACTACTTCAGGTCCTTTAATTGGCCATAACCTAGTAACATTAATAACATTAGATGACATAGTAGTTGTAGTTGATCATCAATTATCCTCTTCCATTCACAGTAGTAGCAACAACGATATCTGTTCCTGCATCCCACAGTAACCACTACAACACCATTCAACCTCCATAACAGACCCGTTGATTCGAACCTCGTGATCACGTGGTTACGTAAACCATAATCAAGATTAAGATCTGATTCTGGAAAGCCAAAATAGGTCTGATAGGAGTGTGACACAATGGAAACCTGCCCCAAGGCACCAACACTATTGAATTGAGTAGAATGACGATGCAGGATCCATATAACTCATCTAACATGTCATCAAGCCTAGGAATAGGGTGTCTATACTTTACCGTTATGTTGTTGATGGCTCGGCAATCAACACACATCCTCCATGTTCCATCCTTCTTAGGATGAAAGAAAATCAACACACGGGCTTATACTCTCACAAATGTATCCCTTTTCCATAAGCTCCATCAACTTGTCTTTGAAGTTCCTTCATCTCCTCAAGATTGCTTTTATAGGCTAGTCGGTTAGGAAGCTCTGGGTAGAAAATCAATCTGATGCTCTATCCCCCTCAATGGTTGTAATCCGCTAGGAGTATCGTCGGGGAACACATCATCAAACTCCTGCAACAAAAAAAATAGCAACAATAGGCACAATATGATCAAGATCATTAGTATTAAAGTAAGCCTCTTTGTAAACAAGTAAAATCATTGGCTTGTTAGTGAAAAATGCAGATCTAACCTCACCCTCTCTAGCATAAAAATTAGGTTGTTTCTTTAGTTTTTCCACACAATTCTCATCATCCTTCCTGACTTTCTTCACTCCTCTTGTCTTACCTCCACTCTCGGCCAGATTTGGGTGTTTTGAGTAATGGTTGAATGGTCTAATTTGTGTGGAGTGTTGGCTGAATATATGTTTCAGTTTGGATGGATGGCGGAATGGGTTGTAGTGGTTTGGGTTCTAGACGAATCTGATGGTCTTCTCTCCGCTTCTTCCACCTTGATTTTCTCTCTCCATCACCTCATTCTCACGTTTTAGCTTTTATTTGATCATCATACACCTGTTTGGGCGTAAGAGGTACAAGAGTGGTGGTTTTACCATCTTTTACAATGGTATACCTATTTTTAACCCCATCATGAATTACCTTTCTATCATATTGCCATGGTCTCCCCAACAAGAGGTGACTTGCTTGCATTGGTACCACTTCGCACAGAACTTCATCAACATATTTTCCAATCGAAAATAAAACCACAACCTGTTTAGTCGCTTTCACTTCACCACTACATTTAACCATTGCAATTTATATGGTTTAGCATGCTTAACAGTACACAAATTCAGTTTACTAATAAGGGTGGTACTACAAACAATAACATA
>Ga0325411_1005075_pt1 | contig 14632 bp, 7 predicted proteins | sample PopdelMetagenome_13_FD_206181 | JGI IMG/M metagenome (GOLD analysis project Ga0325411, IMG submission 206181) | Populus deltoides microbial communities from Bellville, Georgia, United States - Xylem-PdIQD-R4 | ecosystem: Host-associated > Plants > Phyllosphere > Stem > Wood/Secondary xylem... | reverse complement strand
TTTTGGATTTTAATAGTGAAGTGACTCTTTCACACTTGACTGATCCGCGAGAAGGTTCGCTGTGTTGGTTTATACAGGGAAAAAGACAGGGGAAGGTGAACTTCTACAGAGATAGGAAGGGTTTGTTCCACATCACAGTTGGTTAAAATTTATTTGTTTTATTTAAAATTATTTTTTTTAATGATTTGGATTTTGGCTGTTAGAAGCTAATATTAAAAATAATTTTTATTTTAATATATTTTTAATTTTTAAATAAAAAATATTTTAAAAAATAACACTACCACATTACATCTTCTAAATCTTAAAAGGAAATAAAAAAAAATAGATTGACGTTTCTCAATCCCTTTCTGAGATATAGAGGGAGAGGAGGAGGAAGGGGGAGGCGAGAAGATCTTAGAAAGAGTTGCCAAGAGGGTTTCTTAACAAAGGTAAAACAGAGAGGAAGGAGGAGAGAATAACTTGGGAATAGAGAATGGACGGTCTAATCATGGGCCTCATGGACGTGGCGCTCGACTAACTCGGTAAAAAAAAGTGATTCCCGCGATGAACATTCCAGATCATCCTAGCTCAGGTTAATAAACACCCCCTGGAGTGTGTAAAAAATTTAAAAAGCTAATTAAATAAAAAAAATATCTAAGAATATTAATAGCGTGTTTGATATTGTGATAATTATTATAATTTAAAAAAATTTATTTTATAAAAAGTATTTTTAGTTGAGATTGGTTTAAAAAAATAGGTATTTGGTTAAAACTGTGGTTGAAATTAAGATTAAAAAAAAGTAGTTTTAATATATTTGGTTAAAAAAATACTTTTCAAATTGAGATTATAAAATAATATATATATATATATATTAATGATTTTTAACTTAAATATTGTAGATTTAATTATTGTTATTACATCATGAAATAAATAATATTGAAATCAAATATTTTTTATTATTCCATTAAACTATGTACAATGTCATTACATATGAAATCTATCCAACAATGACTATATTTTCCATGGTTTCTAAGCGCGCAATGAGAAAAGTTGAATTTTTTAATTTATGTAGTGTTATTTAATAATAAAGATTGTGGTATCTTTATTATTGAAATTGCAATCAAATTCCATAAATGCTACGTCATCATGCGATATCTTTTTAATTTATGTAGTGTTATTAAATAATATTAAATACTAGTTTTTCGAGTACAACACAATTTTTTTTTATAATTTACAATTTCATTACAGTATGAGTAAATTTAATTCACATTAAACTAATTTAAAAAAACAAAAAAAAATATTGTTCACGATTAACTGCACAGGTGTTCGAGGAAAAAAAAACTAAACTTTTCTCATTGGTTTTTCAAAAAAAAAAACTGAACATTGTGACAATGGAGCATGGCTCCACTATTCCTAAAAATAACCACGAGAAGCAGCATTTTGTTGCTTCTCCAATCCTGCGGTTAGGCAGCAAAAATCAGTGGGCTCTACCAAGCAAAATCAGGTTTGTTTCCTTTATCAAACATAAAAATGTGTAGCTGCGGGTGAACCTTACCGGCAGCCACAATAACAAACAGCATCTAAATCATGAAAAAAGATTAAATTGATTAGATTATTTCAAAAAATATTCAGTTTGATTTGATTTTGATTTTTTAAATCTGAAATTAAAAAACTAAACCAGAAAAAAAAACCAAATTAAACCGAAATCAAACCCATTAAAAAAGTTTAAAAAATGCAAAAAAAAATATAATTTTTTGTTTTTAATATAAAATAACCGAACCGAAACAAAACCAGTCGATTAGGTTTCAATTTTTAATATAAAAAACTAAAACCGATTGATTTGAACTTGTTTAATATAATAAATTAATATTCATATAATAGAATTAAAAAACACAATGAAAAAATTCACTCACCACGACCTTCACTTAATTTACTGCATAATAAAAACTCTTATTTATAAACACTTAGAAATAAGTGTTTTTTTCTTTCTATATATATATTATTTTTATTCATTTATAAACTAAACTAATATTTTATAGTTCTAGCTACGATGCTTTTAGTTTATATTACTGTTGATCAAGACGTTGGTTTAGTTCATATTCTTCAACATTATTCATTCCCATCCACAAACTCACTGAGACAAGCCCTAATAGGGTCAAGGCTTGCCGTTCTGGAGCGAAGCCATTTCCTACTTAATACCTAAACGACTGTGAAAACACTTGGCCGTCTCTTGGCAATGATCATTTAGAGTGGATATATATATTTCCTGTATTTTAAAAGGCAGAGAGCAAGTTGAATTATCCTGCTAAATCAACATGAACAAAACCTTTATGCTCTACAGTGATCATGGCAATCCAGGTTGAGCTCCTAACACTTGAAATCTTTCATTAAAAAAAAAAAAAAGAGGTTTAATTCGATAACGCAAGCAGCAAGCATGGAAAATAACATTTTCATTAGGACGTGGAACAGACATTCCGACAGTCATCAACTTCAATTGTTTGCCAAGGTTTGGAGTCCTCGGACAAGTACTGTTCTAATAGCCAGCCAAGATATTTAGTCCAGCACTATGATCCAACACGCCATCTTTGGCAATTCACCATTCTCAGCCCTCCTAAAGCTCTTTCTATTCGTGTCAGAAAGAAGCACAGATGCTGGATTCTTTGACAAACAATTTTTTATGAAAACAACGCCTCGCCTGTGTGGATGCTGCCTGCGGGATGTGGACGGTCTTCCATTTCAAAGGGACAATTTTTAACCTTGTCTGACACTAGCTTAAATGAAAAATAATGAAACACTAAATGATTAAATCGAGAAAATAAAATTAAAGAAATAAAATGAAAAAACAATTACATGTTGTATTGACCTGGTTTAACACTTTAAATTCAACTTTTATAATAAAAATGATCATAATGAGTTAACTCGGTTGGAAAAACTGTCACTTTTCTTTTCCTTTCCTTATTCTCTTCTTGATTAGGTCTTGTTTGGGTTTTAATTGATCACAAATTAAATTAAATCTAGAAATAAATTGAAAAGTTATAAAAAAATATAGAATAAAATTTAAAAATATGTAACATTATATTGACTCCAATCAACTTGATTTAAGACAAAATTTACAATTCAGGTCATGAACATAATCTCAATTAAATATAATTCTTTTAAGCTAAATGATAAAAAGGGATGAAATTGCATTTATCTTTTTATTTTAAGTTAAATAAAAAAAACAATGACAACAAAGGTTAAATTATATATTTGAAAAATATTTAGGGGAAAAAATATAAAAAAGAGGTCTAAGATATTGTATCGTAACTTGTTAAAACTGTGATTCACACTAAGAACCAAACTAAATCTAATAATTTTGTTTTCTTAAACTTATTTTGCACCTAAAAAAAAGAAAAAAATAGCATTAAAAAATAGCCTTGCCTGGTGGCCTATGCCCGTGTACTTGGGCCTTATTGAATTATTATTTTTTGTCTTTTAAAGGGTGGATGACCTATTTTTTAAAAAAACAATAATTAGACAGTATATCTGTTCAGATTTTAGCCACCATAATAATGGTTGGAAAATCAAAATAGACTTGTTTTTTCCCTAAAAACTTGTCTTGTAATCTATTTTCACTAAAAAAACACTTCACGAACACCATAAAAAATCTAGAAATCAATTTATCAACCTAAGAAGCTCCAAAAACAGTCACAAAACAAAAAATCAAATCGGGTTAAATTGTTTTTCCTTAACTTTGATCTATTTTTTAGATACTATTAAGGTTTTAAACAACTATCATCAACCTACTTTTATTATATAGAATTCATTGACATCAAAATTAACTAATTTATTGGACGGAATATACAAAAACAATAACTTTATCCAATATTATAAAGCAATTGGCTATTAATTGAAAAGCAATTGACTAGAATCCAGCAAAAATAATTTCTCTTCTTCACAAACCGGGAATTGAAAAAAAAAGTTTTTATATCAAAATTAATTTTGAAAAAAAGTTAAAAGAACCAAAAAACAAAAATACTCTAGCCCACAAGATACTACGAGTATGTGAACAATATTTAGCACGGTTTAAGACCACCCTTTAATTTTAGTTTATTTTTGTATATCGAGAGGGCCAAAATCATCCCTTTATGTAGCATGCATATATTAAAAAAATAAACATGCTCATTTTTTATATATATTTATGTGTTAAGAAATAAAAATAAAATACTGTTAATTTTTGTGTGCAATTATATATTTAGCTTTATATGTTGCGAGCATTTTCATTTTGTCAAAGATTTTCATATTTTTATTTTTATTTGGAATAATTACAAAAAATCTTTTATATTTTACTTTATTTTTCATTTTTTATTTAAGGTTTGAGAAATTACAGTTTTTTTCTAAATTTAAGTAATTTTATTATAATTTACATTCTATGTTTAGGCGATAAAATAAAAATCAACTATTATTTAATGACCAACGTGTTTTGGTGACCAAAAGGGAAGAAATGCTCCCATACTGTAATAATCATACACCATCAGGTTCTCATCTCTAGAACAGCAATAAGCTTTCAGTTCAACCACGTTCAGATTTGGCAAATTAAAATCAGGAACTTCATCGGAAAGCGAATTGTTTGCGAGATTCGAACAGCAAGGTGACTCAAATTCGAAGACGAATAAGGAATACTCCCATTAAACCGCCGATAACATTGGAATATCAAAGGCTGAGAGACGACTAAGAGTGTTTGGTGGAATTGGGGCATGAAATCCAACACCAGGCAATCTGACAGCAATCACACGAGTCCCATCTCCACTAAAAATGACTCCAGTCCAGCTATTGCAGTCAGGAGAGCCCTCATTCCAGTTTAAAGACCGAGAATGTGGCAAATTGTTCACAAAATCAAGCAATGCCTGCTCTCAGAATTCCACATGTCAAAAGCTCCTTTAAAAACATGGAGATACATCCTTTAAAAGCTCTGAGACTTTATTTTCTATTTAATATTTTTTTTCTTTTTTTATTCAATTAATGTTATGTGTGTGTCTGTACTTATTATTGTTTTGATTGAATAAAAAAATAATTTTAATAAACATAACTAGATAAATATTCTATGTTGCGAGATTAAATATTTTAATCTATATCTATCTCTTAATTTTTCTAATTTTACTTTTAGTTATCGTTAATAATTTTTTTTTATAATTCATATATACGGTCCTTGATTTGTTTAATTAGATGCATGCATTAGCTTTTTTATTTAAATTTAAAATTTTTTCATGTAAAAAACATATTGAAAAAGTTTGTATGTTTAATTTTTTTATTAGAAAAAAATATCCCACTCATGACAAAGCAACGCAAAACAAATATCTAGTAAAATGATACTGGGTGTAGTTGATTTTTTTAAAATTCAAGTCTGGGAGTAATATTTATAAGAATTTTATTAAATTCTTATAAAAATACAAAAAGTGGATATAAAAGACGAACTCTTAGAAATCACCCAAAGACGAGACTTGATATTGATTGATGCTGGAATTAATTTGAGGAAAAAAAATCATTAGTCGTGGGTTAATGCCTGATGGCGTGAGTAATAAAGACATCGTGAAAAAAGACAGGGGAAGCAAGAGTCAAGGGCCCCACTTCTCATAACAGCTTTTTTTTTTTTTTCTGAATTTCCTTCACACAATTTCATATCTATTTCTCTTTCTTTGAACGTAGTGGCCCCTTAAAATAAAAGTGCAGAGCATAATAAACCCTTCACGATCGATGGTGCTGTCGTCCCTGGCTTTTACAAATGCTCACCACTTTTTTCTTTTCTTTTCTAATCAGGTGTCTTCAGTGAGAAAGCCAAGAGAAGAGCAAAAAAATAAAATCTATCTTTTCAGCTCTTCTTCTTTGATTTTGCAGCCTCAATGGAATAGATTATTTAAATATTATTTCTTTCATCAATTAAACTTTTTTAATATTAAAAAATGTTGGGTATACAACCAAAGTCCTACATTGGCTAGAAATGGGGAGAATCATGGGTATATAAGGATGGACAAATATCTCCATTGGTATGAGGCCTTTTGGGAATAGCCCAAGAGCAAATCCATGAAGGCTTAGGACCAAAGTGGACAATATCATACCAATGTGGAGATAGGTGGTGTCCATAGTCTTTACAAAAAAACAAAAAAAATCAATATTAAACATATTAAAATACAAATGGATTGTTAAAATGATTTGTTTTCATTGAAACACATATATATAAAAAAAAACTATATTTATATTATTTAAAATACCCATGTCACTGATCAACTAAAGATTTTTGGAATTTTGTTGCATGCGGTGCTAATAAGTTGTGTGATCGGTCATATCACTTCTCTCCTAGATTATCATAAAATTAATCACTCAATCTCCATAACGAGTGTCGCGGAGCATTTTAATGATAGAAATTATCTTTACTAATTTCTTGTTTCCTTGTGGAGCTTATCCTTTATATAGTGCTGCTTTCTCATGGCAACTTTATTTATCAATTAAAGTATTGGTTTAGTCGTTAAAATATTATTATATTTCTACAATATTAAAATTGGAAATATAAATTTAATTTTTAAAAATTATATTTATTAAAAAAACAGCTATAAACTCCATCCAAACTAGTTTTATTTTTTAAAAAAATATAAAGATATTCAAACAAAAAAATCATAATTTTAGCAGTTAAAAAAATACATAGCTGTTTTTCTTTTATGAAATTTAAAAATAAAAAAGTTATCAATGTCAATCAAATCAAAACAATTATTTTATCATACATCTATACTAGTTAAAAATGTTGAGAGCATGCCATATTTATAAGAATTTAAGAAATAAAATCAATCAATCTCAGTTTTTTTAAAGTAATTTTAACGGTGTTATAATGCCTGTGAATAATTAATGATCGATCATGTGACCACCACTCCAATAATAAGTTTAAAAAATTTATTACAGATCAGATCATAATGAATAATGAAGTTTGAGATTTTAATAATGATGAGAGTTTAAATTTTTTTTTTTAGAAATATCTTAAAATATTTTTTTTATTTTTTAAAAATTATTTTTGATATAAATACATTAAAATAATATAAAAATATAAAAAAATTTATTAAAAAAATTAAATTATTTAAGAATACATTTTATACCACGTTTCTAAACACATGTTTAGTATCGGTTGTGGTAGATTTAGAGTTTGTTATTGACTTATAAAAAATAACTTTTTAACTTTAAATTATAATTCAAAAATTATTTTTTATAAATAATTTGTGAAAAAAAGGAGCTAAAGTTAGAAAAATATATTTGAGTAAAAATTAATGACTCCAAACAACTATTTTAAATAAAGAATATAATATAAGTTAGAACCGTTTAAAAGTTGAGAATTTTAACTTCGGTTTAAGCAAAAGTTTGACTTAATTTCATAATAAACTTTTATATGCTTGCTATATTGAAGTTATCTTACATGGCAATTAAAGGCAAATATGCCATTCAAATCACTAGACATGAAGGCAAACATGGGATAATGCCGGCAACCACCCCGTACAAACAATAGTCCCCACGTGTCAACTTCTTATTTGTTAAAAATCTCCCAAGTACAAAGAGTACAAAGCAATCATTCTATATAATCGCTCAGACGCAAATAATGCGCATAAAGCCAAAAAAATGCAACAATAATTAAAAGTAAAAGGAAAATCTCAGTAAAAATATCTGGGTACATTTTTATTGATGTATATTGACAATTTTGCCTCTACAGTCATAAACTTGCACCACTCTGTGACAAGAAAACAACACTCCAAAAAAGGTACCACAAGAATCAAACACAAAGGCATGGTGGCCATGACCTCGTAGCACCAAGGCTCACCGTTGAATCGAGCTATGGGCTCCACCCTACTGTGCCAATTTGCGATCTTGGGTCCCACAGAAGTTAAGGCCAGCCACTCAAACACCCTAGTGGCAAATTCCTAAAACAGTCGAGTATTTATGGGCTTTTATTGTTTCTCAAGACACCGCGCAAAAATCCTCCTTTCCCTTTAATGAGTCGCCACCAAATGCCAGTCGTAGGGAATGTGACTCACGTGATGGTATTGAATCTGGACCGTCAATGGGTGCTATGTAAATCTAGCGGGTCCCATCTCAAACGATCATGTTTAAGCGGGTCTTATCATGTAAATATTCGTTTTTTTTAATTGTGATATCTAAACAAGTTTACACGTAATTTAATTAATTATATGAGAACCTTAAATTATTAATTAGATAAATTTTTAATAATTTAAAATTTATAATATTTAAATTAGTGTTATTTAAAAAATAAATTCAAAATATGATCAAATTAAACTATACCTCTCGGGGTTAAATATTTGTTTTTACTTTATAATTTGGTTTTTAATTGTTTTTATCTAAAAACGTTGAGGTAATATTGTTTTAAAATAAAAGGCAAGGTGTAATACTGATATTTTTAAATGGTTTTCACATTTGATATAAAAAAATAATAATTGGTAAATACTTTGTATTGTGATGCAAATCACAGATAGTGTTTGTTATTACAATAATAATTATTTTTTAAAATATTTTTTACGTTTAAATATATTAAAACAATATATTTTTTTATTTTTAAATCAACACATTAAAATAATATAAAAAAAAATCAAAATTTAACAAATACACAATCAACTACGTTGCCAAATAGTGCCGTATACTATAATGGAATGTCAACCGCGTACTTGCCTCCGTCCCGCGTACATACACGGAGAGTTCGTTAGAGTTTGTTGGACAGGTAAGAACATGGGGACTTGATTTTGCTTATTAAAACCAAATCGATTCTCTATTGATGTTTGTGATGAGGCCATTTTTTCTTCTTTTTTTTTATTGGTGCAATTAAGATAAAATTTATATCGTTTCTAATTTTTGATACGATGCTATGAAAATAAAGCATCCTACTTACCGAATCAAAACATTCTCCAAAGTGTGACAGAGTTATACAACTTTTTCATAAATAATTCTTATATAACATATAGAATTTCACCTTTATATAAAAAAAATCAACGAGGGAATGATGTTTAGAGAGTATTTGAGAGTGTGATATATTTTATTTTTTAAGGTGTTTCTGTGCTTAAAAATACATTAATTTTTTTAAAAAATAAAATTATTTTTAACATCAGCATATTAAAAAAAATTAATCATAACATAAAACAAGAAAAAAACAATAGGTTATAAAATGTCACACAAACATACACCCTCGTTTAAAAACTAAAGCATGAATGCAAGGTAAAAAGAATACAATTTAAGAAAAATGTTTTTCAAAACCAAAAAATAGAAAAACAAATTCTAAAATGAAAACAAAGCATGTTTTCATTCTAAGAAAGCATGGCACCACAAGATAAGAATCATTTAGAACCGTTTTTGTAACGATATTTTTTTTAAAAATTAAATTAAATTATTTTTAAAATTATTTTTTTATATTTTCACATTGTTTTTATATTTTAATATTAAAAATAAATTTTAAAATATAAAAAATATTATTTTAATATATTACCAAATAAAAAATAATTTAAAACACAATCTCAATCGCAATTAAAAAGAAAAACGCTTAATCTTCCTAAGTTAACAAAATCAACGGCCAAGATTTCTATATAAAAGAATCTCCTTCTCCTTCTCTCTCACATCTCAAGTATCCATTTTTTCTCAGACTGGGAAATCCGAGGCCAAAAAAAAATGCTTCTTAGAAGCTCATCAACGCCTCTACTGAACACGTGGATCCCTCCACATTCGAAAGAACCGTTACCAGAACCTGAATCTTTACACCAAATCCAAAAATCCCGATCCATTTCGTTAACAGCATCATCTTCTAGTTCATTTTCTTCCATTTCCTCACAGGACCATGATTCTATTAAAAGAATGACAAGAGCCTTTTCCGAGACTGATTTAAGAGACCTTTCAGTGCCAAAGAGAAAACCCAGTAACAGAATCTTGAATGGAATCTCTGTTGACGAGGAAGTTGAAGAAGAAGTGGAGAAAAAGGTGTCATTTTTGGAGAGTGGTTGGTTCTTTGAAGGATGTGAGGTTGGAGTGAAGGGTGAGAGTGATAGTGGGATGTTAGGGGTCATGGTGACGGGTGGTGGTAGTGATGGTGGTGGAGGGAAGTTTTATGGTGGTGGTGGGTCGGATTTTGGTGATGATGGAGGATCAGGGTTTGGGGAGTCTAATAAGGGGATTGAGAGTACTGATGTTTATTATCAGAAGATGATTGAAGCTGATCCTGGGAACCCTCTTCTTCTTAGTAATTACGCCAAATTCCTGAAAGAGGTATCCGTTTGAAGTATATATTGCAAAAGGTTCTTGCTTTCATGGTTTTTAATTTTGTTGTTGTTGTTGTTGTTTTGTGTTTTCTCTTTCGTTGAATTTGTTTGTGTTACGGTTAAATCACGCGTTTTGTGTTATTTTTGTTTTTGAAATCGAAAGAAATGGGAAGCTATGTTTCTGTGTTGTATAGTTGATGTAATGATATATTAACAAGGAATAGCTGTCAGAAACTTTTTTTTATTAAAAGTTTTGTTCTTTACAATAGGAATTTTCTTTTAATGGATATTCTCATAGTATAAAGTTTTCAAAACTCCATGCTACAGAATCATTAGAAAAACTGTCTTTTATACATTGAAAAATAATTTTCAAGAACAAATAAATTAATAAGTGAATTGGAGCCGATCATGGTAGGCAAGATTGTTAGAAATTTATTGTTTTGGAATTGGAACAGGTTCGTGCGGATTTTGTAAAAGCTGAAGAGTACTGTGGGAGAGCGATTTTAGCAAGCCCCAATGATGCAGATGTTCTTTCAATGTATGCTGATTTAATATGGCATAGTCATAAGCATGCTTCTCGGGCTGAATCTTATTTCGATCAAGCTGTTAAAGCTGCCCCTGATGATTGGTAAGCACCGTTCTTGATTGGAGATTAGACTTAAAATTTGTTGCTGGACCATTATAAACATGGATCATATCATGATCTTAGTTTCAATGTTTAATGGGAAAAAAAAAAGAGCATACAATTATCAGTATTACAGTATTTGCTTTCCTTTTGTTGCTGTAGTTAATCTTGGAATCTGATTTGATGGCTGCCATGTATTGATTATGATTTGTTTTGATGCTGCAGCTATGTGATGGCATCGTATGCACGGTTTCTTTGGGACGCTGAAGAAGAAGAGGAGGAGGATGAACAGGGAGAAAATATAAGCGAGTTGTTGCCTCCAACTTTTTCCCATGGATCTACGCCTCCTCTCCCTCCTTTAGCTGCCGCATCTTGAGATCACCACCTCAGCCAAAAATCTTGCATCAAAGCTTAGACATATCCTCTGACCTTTGTTCATACATCCTTTCCTTTTTGCAATTTTTTTAGTAACCTTTTAACTGATTAGCAAGCTTTGCTCGTCCAGCTATTTAATGTAGAAAGTAAAATAATAATGTGTTTTTATGGAAACCTCTCTCTGTGCTCGGCTTCACACAATTGTCAATATAGCTCCCGTGTTCTGGGAGGTATTGCTGCTACTTGCGTAATGGAGTTTAAACTCTCATTTCCTCCAGTGCTTTAGATTAGTATAACAAGGACAAGAACAATGCGTTTGGCATGTTATGTAATAACTCTTGATTTTCTTTAGGGCTATGCTTCCCCTTGAAGGAAATGATAAAGCCTGGATGTGCTTAAATCATTAAATAATCATAATCTAACTTCTCCCGTGTTCCATAATTTTACCAACTATTCTGTTCAAAGTTAGCAAGCCCTAGTGGTGTCAAAATTTCTATATACAGTTTGCCCGTAGGACTTAATTGCGAGTGCAGTAGTTATTTTTCAAATATGTTTTGTTTTGTTTGTAAATCTATTATAATAATTTTATTATATTTTTAAAAATTTATTTTTAACTCAAAAAATAAAATAAAAATTTAAAAAATTATTGTACCGTAATATTAATATTAAATAGGGTCTAATGTGGCCTGACAACATGTGAATTGTCAGGACTTGCCATCGCAAGCATCACAGGATGTTTTGGGGATGTGAATTGTCAGGACTTGCCATCAGAGGCATCACAGGATGTTTTAGAGTTCTGTGACGACGACGGCAAAGCTACGCTTGCGATTCAAGCTAAGCTCTGTTAGACCGACTTGTTGTGATTATTCTTGGTTCTTGCCAACTCCTCCCTGATTGTTTTTGCATCTAGCTGCTTCCAGTCGGCACAAAATCTTGTGCCGATTGGCTGGTTGACAAGCCGTCTTCGAACATTATAGCTTCGTTTTCTGAAAAATTCACAAACAGCTACTGGGGGGATTCTGAGTCACATGTTTAGAGATATTAGCGAGATTCTTTTTGCTTTGGTATCTTTCAGTGTATGTTTGAGGCCATCTGGCCCCTGTTACATCAGCCTTTTGAGTGTGAAGGGAATATTGGTAAGACAGACCTGTGCTTTATGAAGGGTAAAGAAGAGTAATCTAATTTTAATCTTCTTCAGTACAGAAAGGACAAGGATACTTTCACACACAACACGAAATCAGCTGATAGCTCTAAGTTCATACCATGTAATAGGAATTGCCATTAATTATTCCTAATGCTAAGCTCTATAAGCCATAGTTCTTGAATTTTACTAGTGAACCTACTCTGCTTCCAACTAGCCCTGACACTCCAAAAAGACTCAAATGACCCAAAACCAGCCAATAATCGATCCACCAACTAACCCTATTCCTAGGAACACAACCATTAAAATTGCAGATAACTCTGATTCTGAAACTGATACTGACTTGGGGGTAAGGATCATGAGAACGCTTGTCAGGTAGCCATTAGTCACTCCGAGCATGAAAGTCAGAGCTGCCACTGTTACTTCAGTTTTCAGCCACTTGGGTCCATTGAGGCAAGCTGCAAAGAGTGGATAGAAAACAAGCCTGAGAATGCAAACCCATGTTGCCTTCTTGATGCTCTTTAGAACATATATTGCAGTTAAGGATTTCCCTGTGAAGTCTGCAACATTGTATATTGTTATCAGCAAAACTGGATACCAATCTTTTAGTATCTTGGATGTGAGATCTTCTGCTATGAAACCAGGAAATATCGAAAGAGTCACGATATAAATCATGAGAATTCCAAAAGCTGGCCATCGGATTTTTCTTGCTACAGCCCAAAATTCTGGCTTTGGACACAATGAATCATCTGGAGTAAGTTTGTAATATTGTTCCATAACTGGTAGTTTGTATAACAAGTTGCAAGAGAGAGTGCAGCACAGCAGAATGATGGCACTAACTATAAAGTAGAAGTGGGCACTCGTTTGGAGACCTTGAGGATTCTGGGGGAGTGATGCCTTTGTTATAATCCTCAAGATGGAAATGAGAACACCTGTTACAAGGAATTGATGCTGTCAGAGGATCAAAGTGTGATTATTTGAGTTGTCTAAAAAAATATTGCTTGACCAGAGAAGCTTTGCTTTTCACCCACCTACTTCTTACAGGCAAAATAAAGTTCAAGCAAGACAACTAACATGAATGTTCCATCTCCTCCTAAAAAAAATCTGCTAAAAAGTACGCAATATGAAACGGAATGACTGATAGTGGCAATTCAATGAGGCTCTAATACTCTGCAATATCAAAACTCTTGAAATTCAGAAACCACTTGATGCTCAACTTGGCATGAAAACTGTTCATGTCTTTCCTGAAGTTATGTTGTGCCAAATAAGTCCTCGTTGGCAATGATTGGAAAAATAAAAGCATGCTATTGCTGGAAATGGCTGCTTATTCTAATTAATATAAGGAAAACAGTGAAGGTTTGTGCCTTGATATAACTTCTAGGAAGTGCTTCCATAACTTTTGGCCCTAAAAAGAAGAGAAAAAAAAATAGTCCCCTTAGGATGCTATTTATCTCCCTCAAACTCTCTCCAACAGTAGAAATTTTTTTAATGAACGAATAGGTAGGTTGGTTCTAATTCATACTTTGGAAAGAGAGAATACGCTTCATCATATTTAGAACTTAATTGTTGAATCATGGAAGAAATGAGAAGGGAAGTTAGAAGCTGCAGTATTATGTAATACCTGAAGAGGCAGTTCCTGCAAAAACAGCCTGCATGTACTGTTTCGGAAGCTTTCCAGCTGCTCCTATCAAACTTCCTCCTATCAAGCCATCAGCTATACCACAAACCACAACTGATGCAACCGTCACACCATAGGCTCCACTTTTACTCCCTTTTGGCCCACTGCTGCTCCAAGACCAGTCGATTACAGGAACCACCATTAGAGAGAGTATAAACATGCAAAATCCCATGTTCATTCTCAATCTGTAACTTAACTGCTTGCTCCAACCACCCCAACTCATGACTATTACTAGAACTAGCACCGAAGAGCTCATGTAAGCTACAGAAAAGACCTTCTCAATGTGCTTGGTTGGATAGAGATAGCCAAAGTAATCAATAGCTGTGATGAAAGCATTCCATGGAAGCAAATTACCAGCACCAAGCAAAAAATGGATTATATAAGCAATCTTGAAGGTGTCTCTTGGCTCAGGATGATCCGCAGATCCTTTCTCACCTTCCATTTTTTGCATTCTTGCAGTCATCTAATTACTAACAGTCTCGGTTGGAACTTAAGGTTAATATAGGCGGAAACCAAATGTAGCGAATTTGTGATATGTGATGTTGATTAGAAAGGCATAAACAAGC
>Ga0325411_1005074_pt1 | contig 14639 bp, 8 predicted proteins | sample PopdelMetagenome_13_FD_206181 | JGI IMG/M metagenome (GOLD analysis project Ga0325411, IMG submission 206181) | Populus deltoides microbial communities from Bellville, Georgia, United States - Xylem-PdIQD-R4 | ecosystem: Host-associated > Plants > Phyllosphere > Stem > Wood/Secondary xylem... | reverse complement strand
AATGCAGTCTGCCTCAGGCAGAACGTTTAAGGGGTGATAATATCTTCCCTTTTACGTAACCAGTCCCGAACCATAGAATCTCTGTTGACCAGTTAGGGTTCCTAGTGACCATAATACTAGGTGGCGAGTCCTTAAACAAGACATTTTTCCTAAAAGAACAAGATGCCAGAATTCTGTTCTTTTTCCGCAATATATTATGATTTTTTTTAGGGTCGCTGAGATGTCGGGTGCGACAAGGAATTTAACGTTTAAGGGTACCCGGGTTATTAGGGGTGCGTTAGGGGTGCTAACACCTTCCTTAACCATAACCAGTCCCTTACCCATGAATCTCTGACAAGACCAGCATACCCGGGTTTCTTAATAGCCCTCAATTAAATATTAGGTGGTAACTCCCAATCAATCAAGCAAGTATAATGAAAAATCACTAGCAGACGCCGTGCGGGAGACATGCAACATTGCAGATAAAACTGCTGGTCAGTTATGGGGGCGAGGTCTAAACTCCTTGTCCTTCCATGGCTTTGGTCACCTTTGTTTTTCTCTTAGTCTCCCTTCTTCTCCAACATTCAAAGGAGGTGCATGCAGCTAGGTTGTTGGGTTTTGCTTTGGAAAAGAGGAAGATTGTTGTAGCCAAGGTTGTTGGCCGACCTTTTAGGGAGGAGGAAGGGTCACCTTCCTTCTCTCTTTGCATTTAAACCCCTTTTTAAATGAGAGGGGGTGTTTGGGTGCTGGATATCTTCGATTCCTATCCCTCTTTTGAGTTATCCTAGGGCTGGTTTTATCCTCCATAAATCTTAACCTAGGATAGGCCGGTTCTTCCCCATCATTTTTCCCTAAAGCAAACCAGCTTGTTTTCCCCAAAGTCATCCTAGCGTAAGTCGGCCTAACACTAATTTTTGTTGGCTGTTACATTAAAATAATTTTCCATTAACATGCTCCAATTATCATAATGACCATCAAAACGAGGAATGACTAGTTAAAGAAAGTTATTGGAAGTCATGTTTTGATTTATTTGAGTTGCTACAGCTGTGATAAAAAGGGAGGATCTGTTATTGTGATTTTAAAGCTATTGTAACTAGAATTTAAAGCTTTTTTTAATCATGAAATAATGCTAATGCAATAAAAGGGAGGATCGTTTGCTATTGTTAAAGAGAGAAACCTATATTGACAAAATTATAATGTTTAAGAGATAATCAAAGTAAATAGATACTAGATTATTGATCATTGCATGCTTTTCAACATATATGTGCTTTGTTTGCTTTGTTTTGACCAAATCTAGTTTGTTTTGGAACCCTTGTTGCTGAGTTCATGTTCGGTGTTCTTAATGTTCTTTATGTATTTGATCCGTTTTGTTCAAGAATTTTTTAGTTTATGTTTTTTGAGTGTTTAATTTGTTTTTTTGGCTTTATTGTTTTTTGGGTTGTTTTCGAGTTAAACTAGGATTTTTGGTTTGGTTTATTGTGGAACCAGAAATTTCGGGTCAACCCGGTCGAGTCGGGTAAAAAAATATTGAGTCAAAGGGTTCAACACCTTGTTTGGTTTGCCATTTTTTTGGGTTTAAGGGTGAGTTTGGCAAACACTCATTAAACCTATTTTTGGTAGTTTTATTACAAAAACAAATGGGTTTTTTTCCAAACAAATCCTAAAAACATAATAAATAAATATATTTTTTTCTTGCATATGACTAAAAATCCTTAAGTTATTTAAGAATTTTAAAAAAAAAAATCTAAAATACTTATGAAATTTTTAAAAAAACATATTGCATAAATCTTACAAGTTTGTAAAATTCCAAATGATTTTGCCCTATATCTCAAAAGTACCAAAAAATTTATTTGTTTTCTTTTAATAAACAGAATTATGAACTTATATGTAAGATGTATTACTGATATTAAATAAAAAGGTAATTTTTTGTGTGGCATTAGAATGGTTAGGTTTTTTTAATTTGATAAGATAAGGACCTCCTTAATTAGAAGGACTTTTCTTAACCTTTAGACAAACCTGCGATTAGAAACCATAACGTTTCCTTACTTTATATCAGATAAATAACTAATACAGCTTACTTCAAATAAGGAGTACTATTGATGTTAATACCCTCTTTTTACGCAATCAACTCCTTTACCCAGACTCTAAGACTAGTTAAGGTTCCTAGTGACCAAAAAAACTAGGTGGCAACTCCTATTCCCTTTTTTACTAATAAATGATAAGAATTCTTTGTCATTTCCACCCACATCATTCCCAACAATCCCGGTCCAGAAGGATGATCATCATGACATCACACACGTGCGCTAAGATGACGACTCCACTAGGGACCATTGGATTAAACTTTGTTTGTTTGTCTTATTATTATGTTTGATTTTTGTTATACTATCTTCATGCATCACCTATTTTAATTTTTGAAAGCACATACAAACTTCAGATGTGTGAAACACTCAACTCATATCTGAGTGTCTGCTTAGTAGTGGTGAACATACGTGCCTTAACCATTCCTCGCAACGTCCCCATATTATCCTTACAAAGATCATCACTAGGCAGATCTGAGACCCTTTTAAGACCAGTTAGAAGGCATACATATGCTTACTTAATAAATAGAACTTTTCCTTAGTTTGTATGTGTTACCTGTAATTTGCATCAAGGCAAGTCTGACCATGCTAATCTTGTATTGCAGGATTCTAAACTAAAATCATGACTTTAGAAATTACTATCCATTATGAGGTAAGTCGATGAGCCTCTTTTTTATAGGCGATTTGGGAGGATTGCACAACTAAAAACCCTACTAAATTTTTAGGATCCCAATTATAGGTGTTTTACTTTCGGGACATCGATATGACACCTACCTTGGAGGAGTATGAAACGATCCTAGATTTTCCAAATAACAGTCATAAGATCTACCTCAGAAGGAAATTTAAAGACCTAGATTTGGAGGTAGTCAATTTATTATACTTAGGAAAAATCAACTAGTGTAGGGTAGCTGATGGAGGAAAAATTAACTAGTCAATTTATCAAATGGATGTTGAGTATAACTTGTAGAGGGGTGACCATTGTGAGTTTCATGAAAGAAAGGGACATCATAGTGAGGATTGCATTGAGTTCCGCCAAAAGGTTGCAAGAATGCTAAACGTGAGGGAGTTGATTAAGGCCATGAAGAATAGTAATGAGGTAAGGGTGATGGAAAGTCAAGAGAAACAGTTGGAAGTATGTAGGGTCCAACCAATAGTTAATGGGTTACCTAAACTGATTTTGACTAAACCTTCTTGCGCAAATAAAATAAATCATAATGCGATGCCTTACAATTACAACTGTACCTCCAACATCAAAACTTATGTTCCCTTGTTCCAAACTAAAATCAGTGGGCTAACCCAAAGTGGTCGTTGCTTCACACCTAAAAAGTTAAGAAAAGCTAAAGGAACGAAAATGGTAGATCTTAACAAGGAACTTGAGGTTAACAGACCTGTGACTAATGAAGAGTTGAGTGAATTCCTAAAGTTTATAAAGCATAGTGAATATTAGATAATAGATCAACTAAAGAAAACCCCATCCAAGATCTCTCTTATATCCTTGATACTCGGCTTTGAGTCGTACCTAAATGCCTTATAAAAAGTGTTGAATGAGGCTTTTATGCTTTAGGACACTAAGTAGAAAACCATAAAAGATCTAGTAAAGAGAATCCATCCAACCAATTACCTGTATTTCATAGAAGATAAGCTGGATACTGAGGGAATTGGACACAACAAGCCCTTATACATCACTATTAGGTGCAAAGATTGCCTTATAGGCAAAGTGCTCATTAACAATGGCTCAACTCTTAATATACTACTAAAACATATACTGAAAGAGATTTTTGTCAATGAAACATATATAAAGCCTAGTAATATGATGGTAAGAGCATATGATGCCTCTCCCAAATAGATAATTGGAACTTTGAAAATGGAACTATATGTGAGGCCACTAGTGTTCTTGGTGACACGACAAGTGATGGATACCCACCCTTCCTATAGTATGTTATTAGGAAGGCTTTGGATTCATACAGCTGTGGCGGTAAATTTGTCATTGCACCAATGTTTGAGGTACATCATAAATAGGATGTTGGTGACTATCAAGGCTGAGGAAACAATTTTCCTAGTAAGGAACATAGATGTACCTTTCATTGAGGCAGAAGATTGCAAAGATGAGAACATCATGTCTTTAGAATTGTGAACACTGACTAGGTTCCTAAGAACATGGTGTTCAGAAGTCCAAAGATTTCAAAAGTAGTAATAATGATAGGTAAATGCATTTTAGAACGTGGAATTATATTTCAATCTAACCTTAACACCGAAATTTCAGAAAGGATCAATCTAATAAAGATAAAGCATGTTGATCAAAGATTCAGGCTTGGAAATAAGCCTAAAAAGGAAGATTACAAATGGGTTGCTAGTGTGAAGAGAAATAAAAGGATGGTCAAGATTAAAAGAAAAAAACCTAAAGAAGAAGATCTGGCCATCCCGCCAATAAGGGTTTCATTTCTAAAGGTTGTATATGTGATGCAACCTGACAAAGGAATGGAAAACTTTGGTCAGATGCTCACTACAATGGACATAAATACCTTGAAGAAAGATAAGGTCAAAATAGATAACAAGAGGACAAAGGCTGGAAAGGAAGATGAAGTGTTGTCGCAGCTAACCATCCATACTCTAGAAGAAGTCTCCACTAAGACCTTAGTGTGAAAGTTGGCTAACGGTGAGAAGTTTCAAAACTAGGTGATGCAGGATGCTCTAGTGGTGTTTAAAATGTACACTAACATTGCTTGTCTTAAAATGCTTCTATCATTGCCTTTATTTGCCTTTTTTTTTCTCTTTCTAGTTGACAATCGAGGCTCAAGATGTCAACTAGGTTTTATCTTTGTTGTTGAGCTTACTTTTTCTGAATGATGAGATCAAGCATTTTCTAAAATTGTCTTTTTATTTTACTTATGCATTTACAATGACCACTTTCCACTTTCAAGAATTCTAAAAGCAAATCTCCCATAATATCACATACACCTAATATCAAGAATGAATGGCCAAACTATAATGAATATGTGATAGCCATGGAAGAAGAAGAAGAAGAATGGGATGAAAATAATATCAGAGAATTCATAAAATTAATAGAACAGCATAAATAGGCCTAAAAACCCATTATATAAAAACTTAAAACCATAAACGTGGGTGATGATCAAGTTAAGAATGAGCTGAAAATATAAGCCTTGTTTACTCTTGAGGAAAGAGCATAAATGATTGCCTTGCTACAATAATATATAGATGTTTTTGCTTGATCCTATAAGGATATGTCTGGTTTAGATATAAATATTATAGTACACAAGACACCAATTATAGAAGGGTGCAAACTGGTCAAACAAAAGTTAGGGAGAACCCAGCTAGATGTCCTAATCAAAGTCAAGACAGAAATTGAGAAGTAGTGGAATGCTGACTTTCTAGAAGTAGTTAAATATTTATAATGTGTATCTGATATAGTTGTCGTACTGAAGGAGGGGAAGATCAGAGTCTGCGTGGATTTTAAGGATTTGAATAGAGCTAATCCTAAAAATCAATTTCCCTTGCCATATAAATATGTTTCGATCAACAATGTTGCATGTAGTTCCACATATTCCTTCATGGATGGCTTCTCAGGGTATAACCAGATAAAAATAGCTCCATAAGATAAGGAGAAAACCATATTTGTCGCGCCCTAGGGAATATTCTACTACAAGGTTATGTCATTCGGGTTAAAGAATGCAAGGGCCACCTAGCAGAGGGACATGGTGACTCTATTTCATGATATGATGCACAAAAACATTAAGATCTATGTGGATGATATGATTGTCAAGTCCAAGAAAGGAGATAGTCATGTACAAGTTTTAAGGAAATTGTTCAAGAGATTGAGGAAGTACAAACTGAGGCTAACCCGATAAAATGTTCATTTGGAGTTTAGTCTAGAAAGTTGTTAGGATTCGTGACAAGTGATAGAGGGATAGAGATGGATCCTAATAAAGTGAAGGTCATTCAATCTATGTCATCTCCTAAGTTAGGGTAAGAGGTGAAAGGATTGTTAGGGAGGTTAAACTATATTTCCTGGTTCATATCCCAGTTAACAACAGCATATGAACCTATCTTCTGACTACTAAGGAAAACAAATTGTGGAACTTTGAATGAGGAGTGTCAAGAAGCTTTCAATAAAATCAAGCAATACTTACAAAAACCACCTCTACTTATTCCTCCTGTATTGGGAAGGCCTTTGATACTATATATGACAGTGATTGAAGCAGTTATGGGATGTGTATTAGGTCAATATTATGAAACCATAAAGAAATAAAGAAAGAGTCATTTATTATCTAAGTAAGAAGTTTATAGAATGTGAGTTTAGATACATAGTAATAGAAAAGCTATGTTATGTGCTGGTGTGGGTAGCAAAAATATTATGACATTATATGTTGTATCATACTACATGGTAGATTTCAAAGGTGAATCCCTGGAGGTATATTTGTGATAAGCCATATTTATCAAGTCGAATTGTAAGTTATGTTAGTAGAATATAAGATAGTGCATATGATAAGGAAAGTCATATAAAGAAGTGCAATTGCTAACCATCTGGCTAACAATGTCATCGAAGATTATGAGCCATTAGATTTTGACTTTCCTAATGAAAATGTGTTGTTAATCGAGGAGGAAGAAAAGAAGATAAATTGGTGGACTATGTATTTCGATGGGGTAGTAAATGTACATGATAATGGAGCTGACGCAGTAATAATCTCTCCTGATAAGAAGCAATACCTAGTTTTGGTTAAGCTATAATTTGAATGCACCAACAATATAGTTGAGTATGAGGCTTGCATCCTTGGTTTAGAAGCTGTATTGGAGCTGAGAATCAGAAAGATAAACATGTCTGGTAATTCAATGTTGATTATCTATCAGTTGAGACCCTACCAAGAATATTTATCCAAACCGTTGGAAAAGTTTGAAGAGATAGAGTTCACCCATCTACTAAGAGAAAGAAACCAGTTTGTTGATGTTTTAGCCATACTGGTTGTCATGGCTAGAATTGATTTTGGATATAAGGTACAGCTGGTACACATTGATATGAGAAATTTCTCAGCTCATTGTTGCTCAGTTGAAGAAGAGATAGATAGGAATCCTTAGTACTATGATATCAAGAACTTTATGTAAAACCAGAAATATCTCGTGGGAGCCTCCAAAGCAGATAGGAAAACCTTGAAAAGATTGACTATAGATTTTTACTTAGACAGAAAGGTCTTGTATAAAATATTATTCGACGAAACCTTGCTAAGGTATTTGAATGAGGCTGATGCTAGAAAGGCATTACGAGAAGTCTATGAACAGATTTGCTCAACTCACGCTTGTGGGCATATAATAGCAAGGAAAATACAAAGGGTTAGTTATTTTTTGATGACATTAGAAAGAAATTGCATTGACTATGTTACAAAATGTTATAAGTGTCAGGTGTATAGTGATAAGATCAATGCACCTCCAGTTTCTCTGTTTAATTTAACATCTCCATAGCCATTTACGATGTATGGAATTGATATGATTAGGTCTATTAATCTGAAAGCTAGCAATGAGTATAGGTTTATCCCTGTGGCTATCGACCACTTCATAAAATGGGTAGAGGTCAATTCATATGCTCATGTAACACAGAAAGTCATGAAAAGGTTTTAGAATGAATTAAGAAGACTTAATCTGCCAATATGGTCCATTGGAAAAGATAGTAACCGATAATGCACAGAACTTTAACGACAAGATGATGTTAAAGCTCTGTGCCAAATGGAAAACCAAGCATTCCAATTCGTCACCATACAAGTCGAAGATGAATGGTGCTATAGAAGCTGCCAACAAGAATATCAAGAAGATTATTCAGAAATAGTAATCACTTACAAATATTGGCATAAGATATTGTCATTTTTCCTTCACGTATATCACATTACGGTCAAGACTTCAACAAGAGCTACCCCGTATTCTTTAGCATATGGAATGGAGGTCATGATTCCGTTAGAAGTGGAGATCCCCTCGTTGAGAGTATTGATAGATTCTACGTTAGAAGAGGTCGGGTGGGCCAAAGTAAGATACAAACATCCAAACCTGATCAATTAGAAAAAAGTAGTTGTGATTTGGTATCACCAACTTTACCATAAAAGAATGGCTAAGGCTTATGGCAAGAAAGTTTAACCTCGAGAGTTCCAAGAAAGAGATCTAGTGCTGATAAAAATATTGTCCTTACCAGGAGAAGAACAAAGTAAATGAGAGCCAAACTACGAGGGTTCTTATGTAGTGAAGAGGCTTTCTTAGGAGGAGATCTAAGGTTGTCTAGAATGGATGGAGAAGATCTAGTTAGACCTGTGAATTCTAATTCTGTAAAAAAAATATTATGTATGATGTATCTAGTTTACATCCCACATCAATACAGTGAAGTTTGGCTATGAATTCTTCATGTAAAGAACCTTTCTTTATAATTTGCATGATCTTACAACATTTGAAATCCTTTTTCTAAAACAAAAATCTTGAAAGAACTGATTTTGTGTATGATTGCAAGGAATGAATCATAACATTCTCAAGATAAAGTTCAAGAAATTTTCAATTAAAAGGTGACCAAACCAAAGATAACTATGATATAAAACCTGTCTTTGAATGGCATTTTGAGTTGCATGGATAAATGGTTGGTAGTCACTCTGTAATCACCTGCAAGTTCTTACGGAAAATGACAAAGTTTATCAATGCTAACGATATGAGTTTGAAATGAGGAAAAGTTGTCTTTGTTATCCCTTCACTTTCTAAAAATATATCATCCCCCTTCTAAGAATATATCATCCCTCGTGGTCCTTATTTGAGCCTAAATAAGTTTTCTTTGGAAAAACTTACTAGGATCACACCTCATACTAGGGGCAACAAAACAATATGAGCAAATTGTCAAAATACACACATGGATTTATGAAAGTCAGAACCCAACACTAGGAGGCATCATCATAAAAAGAAAAAAAAAGAGAAAAGAAAAGGAAGAAGTAAAAGAAAAGAAAAGGAAAGGAAATGATGGTATGATGATACTCAAAGAGTAAAGCAAAGAGCTTGAAGAGAGATTCTTCATTAAGAAAGAAAGTCTAACTTGCATTACATAACTTTAAAAGTCTTTTCTAATCAAGCACACATAACTTAGGTTGATAAACAACGATCTTATCATTCACACGAAGTGTTAAATGAGTAGCGACTCATTTTATTCATACAAAAAAAATATAAATTCTAACATAAGGTAAAACTTTGATTCTATACATATTTTCAAGTAAATACTTGAAACCTTTTTGAAAAATGAAACAGAGGTCACTTCTAGTAAAATATTGACCTAAAGACGACCTACTTTTAAAATCAATAAAACCCTCAAGGGAATTGCTTAAAGAACTATTTTGACGCATACATTGAAAGATTCGGTTTTCATAAACGCAATAAAGTCTTTCAAAGATGTTCTTCTTGAAAAAAATTTATGTGCTGGAAAAAAAACTAAAAAGCCTTTAAAGCGGAAAAGACAATTAAAGCATTGACAAAAGCATGATAGAAAGCAATGTCAAATCACATATTCAATAGAGTAAGAAAGGGCCCCACAAGTAACAAAATTTGGAGACTTCTTCATAAAAATAAGGTGGGTAAGAAAAGCATCACAAGAAACAGATCCTAGCTCAAACATACAAATTTAAACAAATGAACGAGCTCGTACCGAAAAGGAGTTCACAGAAAACCAAAGAAAGGGTGAGACCTATGTTTCCAAACAAGGTAATAATGCATTCATTTAACCCCAAAGTATTGCACAAGGTTTTATTTTACATGAAATATTCTTTAAATCAGCCTCACACGAGTCAAAAGATTAACAAAGAAGGAGTCTTTGGAAAGCTCTAGTTGAAGGGGATCACTAAGATTTAGGGTTTCAGGTCAGCTAAGCTGAAAAATAAAAAGACAAACATTTTGGTTGTAGTTAAAGGAAATCGTCAAATTGGGATCTCAGGTTAGCCAAGCTATCAACAGAAATTTCAGCTATGGTTAAAGGGAATCGTCAAATTAAGATTTCAGGTTTACTGAGCTGAAGGCATAAATTTTGGTTCTGGTTAAAAGAAATCGCTAAATTGAGATTTCAGGTTAACCAAGCAGAAGACAGAGAACAAGGTTTTGGTTAAAGCAAATATCCAGACTGGGATTTCAGGTTAACTAAGTTATAACTTGTTCTGAGGGAACCATTGAGATGCGGGATTTTAGGTCAACTCTACAATTAGGAAACACCAAGAAATTCAACCCTGTAATCAGAAAGAAAAGTGAGAATAACCCTACTATTAGAAAATTCTCAAGAAAGAAGAAAATACAAACCTCGTCATCACGAAGAACAAAAAAAACTACCATCAAGAATCTCAGTTTTGAATTTTGCAATCAAAATGTTTTGGATTCAATCAAAATACTTAAAGACACGCTCATGAAGTTCTGGTTATAAGGAATCCCTATATTGGGATTTCAGGTTAATCAAGTTGTAAACAGTTGAATTATAGTTCTGGATTGAAAGGGATTGCTGCAAAGACAGAATTTCGGGTCAATTAAACTAAAAACTTTAAGAATATTAGTTTTGATGGACAGTTCATTTGTTTGTAAGTATTGTAAAGACAGGCATATATTGTTACCCATTTTGGGGCACCACATAAATAAGAAAAATACAAAAAAAGAGAGAAAAAGGAGAAAACACAAAAAAATTGAAAAAAATAAAATATATCAATGAGAATAATATACCAGAATACCTAGAAAATTGCCGAAGACTAGTTGAGGAAGATCAAAATATACAAGATTGAAAATTTTGATGGTGTATTTTCAATTGATGAAGGCCTTATTGGCATAGAAAAATTAAATTTAAGAAGAAAAAATCAAAATTGTATGGTTAAGGACTCAAATGTAATTTTTCATTATTAATTCAATTTATTGAGGGCTTAATAGCAAGAAATATTGATTTTTTAAGTTAATTTAGGATTTTATTATAAGAAATTACAGTCTAGGGGCTGAATTGCAATTTTTAAGAGTTAATTTAGTCAAATCATGAGCTTAATTGCATAAATGTTAAAGTTTGATGGGTAATTATGGACTTGATTGAATAAATTCAAAACCAATGACAAAATTGAAAAAGGCATGTGAATGTAAGGGCTGAAAATCACCAAATCATGGGCCAAATTGAATAAATTGGAAGTTTATTGGTTACTTGGGGTCAAAATGCATAAGTTTAGAACCAAAGACTAAAATGAAAATAACAGTCAACTCTGAGCTAACAATTGAGTTTGGAAATGGTAAAATTGTATGAAATTAAAAGTCTAATGGCAATTATGGGTACATTAAAAGCAATTGGAAGAATAGGGACTTAATTAAAAAATTTCAATCCCAAATTAAGGACCCTAAACAACGTGTCATTCAGAATTATTGAAAAGAAGGTAAATGACATGTCATTCGTCAGCTTGCATCTCTATCTTGACAGTTTTGGTTGATCAAATTGGCAACTTCAAATGAATGATATGGAGTTATTGACCTCCGTATTGAGCAAAGTTGGATATAAATGAAAGGTGTGCACTCTCTCTATCAACTTTAGATGGTCTCAGACGATGATGACGTCAATATTGCTCTAACGAGGCCTTGAAAGTGGGCAACTCAGTTAGCTCTGACAGTACAACCATCATGTAAAAACCAATTTGCTTTTCATATGTTCACACATAAAGGCTCTTCAATAGATTTTTATCAAGGGTTTACAACACTTCTATCAAGATCAAGAGGTTAGAAATAGATTCAAAACCTCCCAAAACCCTAGCAAATCCCTATAAATACCCCCTAAAGATAATAATAATAATAATAATAATAATAATAATAATAATAATAAAGAAAAGAGGTTAAAAAATAAAGGGGAAAAAACAGAAAAAAGATAAGATAAGATAAGATAAGGAAGAGAAATAGAAATAAAAAATATAAGTGTAGAGGTCCAAAAACCTAAACAAAAGTTTTTTAAAACTTTGTAAGTTTGTGAGAGGCAAAATTTTTCAAAGAAAAGTCAAGAGAGAGTAGTTGTTCTAGGTATGCCATGTTGATTCAAAAATAGGTTCTTTATAACCTGTTTTTGTAGTTTTTTTATTTGTTTTTTTTATATTTACGTTTATAAGCATAGAAAAGATATTTGAAATACTTAACAAGTGATGTTGCATTTCCCTATTTGTTGTTGTGGTTTTTATTTAATGATATTCTTTTAATGTCTTTTAATGTTTTCGATATATTAAAGTTGTTGTTTAAGTTTTATATATATATATAATGTTGTTTTATTTTTTGCTTAGCTTAAACTATGCATATTAAAGCAAGAGTGTTTATCCTGGATTTACTAGGCTTGTTTAAGCATAAAATGGGTTCAAAGAAACAATTTTAAATCCATGTTGCATGAACATATAGACTATTTTAGGTTAGTAGTTTTTGGATCGATACCTCATGCTTGATTTTGATGTTCTGATTTTTGTTTGTTAATTTTTTGGATTTAAACATGTTTGTGTATAGTATTATAACTTGTTGGAATAAAAATAACATGTTTTAGAAGCTAAAAATTCCTATTTTTTAGGGCTTTGCATTGGTTGGGCATGGCTGGGTTTTTTATAGGTTTATAGGCAATGTTCTTTATATTCTTAAGAATAACATTGTCTTAGCCCTTTGATTTGGATCAATTTTGGTCCATTTCTTCGCAAAGAACCCTTTCTTATGCATGATTAACCAATAATCTAGTGTTTATTTGCATCAATAACATGATTTTAATGGCTTTCAAGGGTTTCGATTCTAACTAAACCCCATTTCGACAAAATCATGATATTTAAGAGATAATCGAACTGAATAGATAGTAGATTATTGATACATGCACGATTTTCAACATGTATGTGCCTTCGTTTTGATAAAATCTAGTCTGTTTTGGAACCCATGTTGCTAGGTTCATGTTCTGTATTCTTAATGTTCTTGGTGTTCTGCATCTTTTTTTTGTGTTTGATCCGTTTTATTCAAGAATTTTTAAGTTTTTATGTCTTTTAGATGTTTAATCTATTTTATGGCTTTAGATTTGTTTTTGGATTATTTTCGGGTCAAATCAGGATTATTGGTTCAGTTTATGGTCAAAAAAAAATTAAAACAAGTCAGTTGGTCAACCTGGTCAGGTTGACCCATTAGGTCAAATTGGGTTAAAGGTTTAAAACCATGTTTGGTTTGCTATATTTTTAATAAAAGGGTTTTTTTTTTGTTTACGAATGTGTTTGGCAAACACCCCTTAGGCTTATTTTTTGTAGTTTTATTATAAAAAAAATGGGTTTTTGAAAACTAAAGGCCTAAAAAATAAAAATAAAAGATATTTTTTTTTCTTACATGTGGCTAAAAATCCTAAAATTATTTAAGTATTTTAAAAAAAAAATCTAAAATCCTTTACATGTTTCAAAAAAAAATATGACGTAGATTTTACAACAAGTTTGTAAAATTCTAAGGGATTTTGGCATACATTTCAAAATTATTTTATTTATTTTAATATGTGGAATTGTAAACTTATACGTAAGATGTATTGCCGGTATTAAATTAAAAAAATCAATTTATTTTATTTTTATGTTGGTATTAGAATAACTAAGTTTTAACCTAATAAGATAAAAATATTCTTATTAAGAAAAACTTTTCTTAAACTCTAGATAGACTAACGGTTAAAAAGCACAACATTACCTTAATTTATATCAGACAAATAAACAATGCAGTTTACCTCAGGTAAGGCGTATTAGGGGTGTTAATACATTCTCTTTACGCAATCAATCTTTTTACCCAGACTCTGTTAGGACTTTTTGTGAATAAAATATTAGATAATGACTTTCATTCTACTTTTTCTATTAATAAAAGATAAGAATTTCTTATCTTTTTCACCCACATCATTCCTAACAATCTCGATCCAAGGGGATAATCGTTATGACACCACACACATGTGCAAAAGAACCTAATCTTTACTTTTAGAATACAGATATTGGACCTGAAATAATACATTGTGCGTTGGCCCATCTCTTTTAATTATGTTCTAAAATGAGCCCAAAATCATACTCAGTAGGCCTATATGGAATTGCATTAATCCGGCTTAATTTTTATCCCCATTTCAAGGAAAACACCCAAAACTAAAATCAAGTAAGTTATTGTTTTTTATTTTTGAATAATAAGGATTCGTGTATTAATAATTTATATCATTCACTCGTAAATATCTTTGAATAGTGACCATATAATTTATTTATCTTGGGTTAACTTTATAAATAACAAAAACAATTAATAACTAACAAAATAACAAAATTATAGAAAAGAATAAAAAAGTATGATATTTTCTAAAATAACTTTGAATGTATTAAAAAAATCACGCATGAAGTAGATTTGTCATTCATGTATCAACATTCTTGAACAATGACCATATATGACTCATTTATTTTGGGATGATATTGTGAATAATAAAAAAAAGTAAATATTATCTAATAAAATAGCAGAAAAATAGGACACCACAAAAATATTTTTCTCGGAAATAACTTTATCGTGACAAAATCAAATCACATATCAAATAATTTTCCATCCAAGTGTCAA
>Ga0325411_1005068_pt1 | contig 14646 bp, 5 predicted proteins | sample PopdelMetagenome_13_FD_206181 | JGI IMG/M metagenome (GOLD analysis project Ga0325411, IMG submission 206181) | Populus deltoides microbial communities from Bellville, Georgia, United States - Xylem-PdIQD-R4 | ecosystem: Host-associated > Plants > Phyllosphere > Stem > Wood/Secondary xylem... | reverse complement strand
CACCTTTGACCTGGTTTTTTTCTAATAATAATAATAAAAAAAGCTAAGGGTTATCCAGAAAAATAGTAGTGCTTTAATTCTCTAGGAAACTGGGGTAAAAAAAAACTTTTAAAAATATTTTACTGCATTTTTTCAGCGCAGCTTTAATTTTCTAGATTTTACGAGTTAGTTCTCTTTTTTAAATTTAGTTCTTTCAAAGTTTTATTTTTTGGGTCTGTTCTAAGCTTTTTCACTTTTTCTAAAAAGAATTAAAATTAATTTTTTTAACTTTGATATAATAATAATAATAATAATAATAATAATAATAATAATAAAGAATACACTCAGTCGGCATCTGTGGGCGTGATGGCCCTTGGAATGGTATATTAGCTTTGCTTAGGCGCCAAATAATGGCCATAAGCTCTTATAAGAGAAGGCAAGTGGAGGAGTAAAAAGAAGGGATGTTTGGTGGGGATGTTGCTGTTCATGTGGGACTTTAAATTAGCGGACATCATGTTCTTTAATTGCCTCCTTTTCTTCTTTTTTTCCCCACGTAATGATGTCCAGAGCCGGCCGGCCAATTAACTTGGCCTCTTTATGTGCTCCATAAGCTTAAATCAATCGCAATTGAGAGGCCTTTTTGCGTTGTCACTTTCTTCTTGATTTTTTATTCAAGTATCTGGGACATATTTGAGTTTTCAGATGGAGCTTTACTGAATAGTGAAGCTACTCAAGGATTTTATTTTTTTTGGGGGTTTTGTTTTTTTTTTTTAATTGAATTTTTTATGGTTTAATTAGATGAAATTAAGCTTGAAATTGTGGTAAATATATATCAAATTAAAAGATAAAATGACTGAAATATAAAAAACAAAGAGAAAAAAATACGTAAACATATATTTTTAATAATTCTATTTTGGTCTAAAATTTTAGTTTATTTATTTTTCGATCCATATTTTTAAGAGATGAGAGATAAAGTTATATGAAAACAATAAGAAAAGAAAAAATTATAGATTTGATCCCTTTTTGAAACTCGCACTCTTGGTATCATTGGGTTCCATTCAACAAGAATAGATTAACGGTAATTGTTTTTTTCTTTAAGAGAGTGTTTGCACCGCGTTTCAAAAATTTTTGATTTTTTTAATGTTTTTAAATTATTTTGATATGCTGATATCTAAAATGATTTTTAAAAAATGAAAAAATTTTATTTTGATGCATTTTTAAACAAAAAACACTTTAAACCATCATCACTGTTACAATTCCAAACATGCCTTAAATATCCTTGAATGTCTTGATATTTTATGTTTTATTTTTAAAAAAATTCTTTTTTTAAAAAAATTGTTAAGCAAGTGACATTTTCATATAAAACAATTTTATGACTTATAAGAGAAAATGTAAATATATAAGCACAAAGAAGTTTAAAATAATTTGTTTTTAATTTTATTACATTAGATATTTAAATTGCTAATCACGATTTATTTTTGGTTTTCCTTAAAAAATATCTATAACAACATACATAATATAATATATATGTGCAACCAAATTAATTATTATTATATATATATATTTAAATTGTTAAAATATAATTATTTTCTAAAAAAAATATTAAAATATAGTAACCAATATATTCACCACTTGAAATGCATGGGCAAAAGACTGATTAAAGCATCATTTAATTAATTTCAAACTATAATGACTAATTAAATAGTTTCAAGATGATATAAAAGCTAAATTATAAACAACTCTTACTTGTACATTTTAATATAATGAATAATTAATTTAATTTTGTCCCACAAACTTTTTGTTTTTGTCTTTTCCTTTCCCTTAATTTTAGCATTTAATATTTGATTTTTATTTAATTGTTATTTTCAATTCTTTATTCAATATTTATTTGATTTTAAAAATTGATTTTTTTATTTATTATATAACTAGTATTTTTTTAAAAAAACTATTGAACTCAATGTCGTTTATAATCCCGAAACATAACCTTGGTAAATTAACTCTTATTAAATCAAGTTAATTCTATATATTATTGTCTTAATGATTTTTTTAAAATATTATTAAGGGATTTTTACATTAATTTTTTTTATTTGACCACGATGTAGCGCAGCTAGTCATCTACCATCATCAATGATCTTGTGAAGAGTTTATATCCAATTAGTCTACCTGTAAATCTTAATTATCCATTGTTAGTTTTGTTTTTTTTTCAAAAGAAATAAAAAGGTGATAAATTTGAAAATGTTTATCTAAATATTGAAGGCACTATTTGTTATACAATATACTACTAGAACTGAGATTTTTTTTAGTTACTTTATTATTCATATGAGTAGTGAATAATGAGGAATTACTTTTTTTTTTAATTTTATTCTCAAACTTTATTTTTTCTTTTGATTTAATCTTTTTGTCACATAATTTCATGATATAAATTTCAAAATTGTAATAGAAATACAACGTTAAAAGATAAAGATAAATTAATACCTTCTCTCTCTTACTTTTAAAATTTTTTAGTTCATATTTTTTAAATATTAGTTATTTTTTATTTTTATAATATTTCAAAGATATTATTATAGTTTATCTTTAATTTCTTTTCTTTATATTTGATATTTCTTAATTAAAAAAATCATTATATAATAAAACGCACCTGTAATATTAACGCATTCTTTTACTACATTAGAAATTGACTTGTAATGTAAACTTACCTACAGTGTAATCAACATGTTTACAAAAACAACATATTTATGTTTCTGAATTAGAACTGTTAACACATTCTTTTATTTATTCCAAGATTAACTTGAAATTTCATCTATGGAGTAGCAGGAGCGATAATACTAGTTAATTGCATTGTTATTAAACCCGGTCCGGGGGTCGGCCTGGTTAAGGGGCCGGGTCCCGGGTTTCATGGGTCAACTCGAGTCAACTCGGGTCAACCCGGATTAACCAGAAAAATTTAAAAAAAATAAATTTTTAATATTTCATATGAAAAAGTTCATGTAAATATAAATTATACATATTATGAAGTTTAAAAGAATATTTTAAAAAGTCTTTATCCCACATTAAAAAGATATTATGTTAAGCTTTTAAATTGAAGTATTTAAACAAAAAAAGTTTTTTATTCCACATTGAAAAAACATAACTTTTTTCTTAGGAACATAGAGTATATATACTAATAGGTTTCAAATTCTACATTGAAAAAAACATAACTTTTTTCATGGGAATATAGAGTATATATATAAAAGGACTTCAAATCCCACATTGAAAAGATATTATGTTATCCTTTTAAGTTAAAGTATTTAAACCAAAAGGTTTTTATCCCACATTGAAAAAATATGATTTTTTTATTGGGAACATAGAGTATATATACTAATGGATTTCAAATTCCACATTGAAAAAACATAACTTTTTTCATAGGAACATAGAATATATATATATGAAAGGGTTTTAAATCCCACATTTAAAAGATATTATGTTATCCTTTTAAGTTGAAGTATTTAAACCAAAAGGTTTTTTATCCCACATTGAAAAAACATGATTTTTTTCTTGAGAACATAGAGTATATATACAAAAAGGTTTCAAATCCCACATTAAAAAGATACTATGTTATTTTTTTAAGTTAAAGTATTTAAACCAAAAGGTTTTTTTATCATACATTGAAAAAACATGACTTTTCTCTTGGAAACATAGAGTATATATACTAATGAGTTTCAAATCCCACATTAAAAAAAAACCGAGTCTCGTCCGGGTTTGCCCGGGTCGACCTGCTGGGTCGTCTGGGTTTGGCCGGGCTGTTGCCACAACCTGTCTTTTATTAAACCCGGACCGGTCCAGCCACCGGGTATCAGGTCGACCCGCCAGGCCGGGTTTAATAACAATGGTTAATTGACTATCATGCAGTTTAACATAGTCAAGAGCATTTTAAAAGTATTTTTGAAAAAATCTATTTTTATTTTATTTTTTTATTTTAAATTAATATTTTTTAGTGTTTTTAAATCATTTTGATGCACTGATATTAAAAATGATTTTTAAAAAATAAAAAATATTATTTTAACATATTTTTAAATAAAAAACACTTTGAAAAACAACTACAATTACATTCCAAACAGACTATATAGTACACTTAACGCTAAAAAGTTCAAAAAACGTTAAAATATCTTTCTACCAAAACAAGTTATAACTTTTAATTATTAGATTGTTGAATTTATGAAATTTTACTACAACATTCAAGAAGCCTTATTATTGTATAAGTTAAAAAAGATAACTTCATCCGACAGAAACATGTCCAAATTTGGATCGGAGAATTTTCTTCATTTTCTTTGTTATATTTGAATTCTTTTTTTAGGACTTTCAATTTAATTAAGATTTTTCTGATTTGATTGTTGTATTTAAACATCTTTATAAACTATTTTAAGAAAAATATTATTGAATTTCAAATTTTTTAAAAAATATAAGAGTTTTTTCATTAACTTTTTTATAGTTTAGAACTATAATTTTAGGGTTTATAATTTTAATTTTTACTAACACCACATCGTTGAAGACCACTGTCATGATGAAGTCGACATTCTCAATAAGTATTGGCTCGTCGGTCCAAGAAGTTGACGAGTTTAGTACTTTCACTTTTGGGAGACCAATTTCGGATTTAACTTCTATTCTTGTTTGGAATACTTGCCGAGCGAGTCTAGTAGTTTTATAATTGATAAAAAAAAAAATATCCAATTTTAACATGGAGTAATAGTAATTGACCAACAAAGTGTTGTCATATTTTTTTTTAAATTATTTTTAATATTAATATATTAAAATAATCCAAAAACATAAAAAAAAATAATCTTTTTTTAAATTTCACAAAACACTATTTGAAACACACATATAAATAACACCTAAAAGATTGGGAACAATTCCCAAAAAGATATAGTTGACTAATAAAATGTTGTTATTTTTTTACATCTCAATTACTGTTTTTTAATTTTTAAAAAATTATTTTTGATATTCATATATAAAAAAGATTTAAAAATATATAAAAATAATTTATTATTTTTAAATTTTTTTATAAAACACTATTTAAAACACAATTTCAATTAACACCTCAATTTTTTGGAAAAAAAGATATAATATTGATTGAGTGGTAGACTGTTGAGTAGCCTAATTACTGTTGGTTTCCTAGAAATGAGAGGTAGGTTGGTTACCCCAAATAATCGGCAAAGTACATTACTTTCACAAGACGCACAAATATCTGGAAGAACCCCACCGCACCTGTATCAAGGTCCAAAGCTCAAGGATTCTCTGTGGATTGAGCCACAGGACGTCAAGTTGCTCCTGATAAAGGGCTGCGATGCCATAGCATCCGTTTCCCTAACCATTGTATGCAAGGATTATATATATATATATATATATATATATATATATATATATATATATATAAACAACAAACCACCCTAATGAATTCTAAAATCAAGATTTCTGGGTGTGTGTTTGGTGTCGCACCCGACATCGCGGCGGCCTTAAAAATTAATTCTCTTGAATTATGGAAAAAGAACAGATTTCTGGCATCTTGTTCTTTTAGGGGAAAAAATATCTTTGTTTAAGGAGTCACCACCTAGTATTATGGTCACTAGGAATCGTAACTGGTCAACAGAGATTCTATAGTACGGGACTGGTTACGTAAAAGGGAAGATATTATCACCCCTTAAACGTTCTGCCTAAGGCAGACTGCATTGCTGGTTTTGTTTTAAATTGCTAAACATTTATTCACTTATGCTATGATGATTTGTTTATAATATTCCTGACTCTGGCGCCAGTGAATATTCGATCGCGAATAATTCCAACTCTGGCGTTGGTAAAAATTCCACCCCAAATAATTCCAACTCTGGCGTTGGTAAAAATTCTTCTACAAATAATTCCAACTCTGGCGTTGGTAAAAATTCGTAGCCACCAAAAAATTAGTATATTTTCTTTGTCTTTTTCCTTTTTTATTCATGATCCTGATATAAGTGAATAAATTGATAAAAAATATATTTTTCAAGATATGCAAAATTTTTATTTCTACACTTTCTATTTTTTATTTTTATTTTATTTTATTTTATTTTTTTGTATTTTTTATTATTTTTTGGGGCTGGGCCCAGCTCAGCCCACATGGGCTGGGCTAGACCCAGCCAGCCCAGCCCGGTCACTGGCCCAAGCCAGTGACCCGGCTGGGCAAAAATCAAAGAAAACAGGAAATGAATTAAAGTCCAAAGTAAACAGTAACCGGTGAATTAAAATGAAAAAACGGGGAAAGAGAAGCTTACTTACCTGGTAGCTCTGAAGATGAAAACGTGATGGAAGATTCGTAGGCCAAACTCCTCTCTGTTCCCTTCTCCTTGGTTCTTGCTTTGTTGTCCCCTGTCTTTCACGTTCTGCTCCGTCTTCCCCCTTGTTTCGTTTGCTTCTCTCTCTCCTGTCCAGTACGCTTTCGTTTTTTTCTTTGTGTTTGTCTGTTCAAGAGGTGGTGCAACCCGAGACAAAGTTGGTGCTTGTGCGTTGGCTGACCAACGCTTTTCTCTGTTTCTGTCTTCTCCAGTTCCCCTGTTTTTTTTCTTCATCTGTGTGTTTGCTGTTGTTTTCGGTTTAGGCCTTTCCCCGCTTATTCCTTCCTTTTGTTTTCTCAGCCCAGTCCCTTTTTTCTTCCTTCTTTCCTTTCTCTGTGGCCTTCTCTTGCTTATAAAGCCAGAGGATGGCTTTTTTTCTTCACGCATTCGTGCCTCACGATCGTGAGGCACGGACGCCTCTGTTTCTTTGAGAAGAAACAAGGGCAGAAATCCTGTTCGTCCTTTTTCCAGTCCCTAGCTTTTCTTCCTTTTTTTTTTTAGTCTATCTTCACCCCCTTGCCGTGCATGGCTTTTTCCTCCTTTTCCCCCCTCCGTTCTGTCCCTCTCTCTACTGTGTTTTTCCCCCTTTCACTCCCCAGTTTTTCTTCCTTTTTCCCCCCCTCTGGCCGGTTCTCCTTCTCTGGTTTTTATAACCAGAGAATGCCATGCAGTCGCATGGATTTTAATGCAATAAAGGCATCCGTTTTTCTTCTTTTTTCAGGTGAAGAAGATGAACAGTGTTAATGTTAATGGCCATTTGCGTTTTGATCCTTGACATTTTGAATTTTTGCAGTCCAGTCCTTGGGTTTTAATTTCTTGCAATTTTGCCCCCAATTAACCCCAAACTTTGGTATTTCTTCAATTAAGTCCCTAATTTCATTAATTAAATTAAATTCAAGTCCAGTTAAGTCTCAAAACTTATCAATTCTCCAATTAAACCCTTAATTGGATTAATTAAATTAATTCTAAGCTCAATTAAGTCTCAAAACTTATCAATTCTCCAATTGAACCCTTAATTGGATTAATTAAATTAATTCCAAGCTTAATTAAGTCTCAAAACTTTATTAATTCTCCAATTAAACCCTTGATTGGATTAATTAGATTAATTTCAAAGTTTAATTAAACCCCAAAACTTCCAATCATGTTGCACTTAACCCAAATTTTAATTCATTCTTCATTTATTTCATTTTACTTATTTTTCTATCATTATTATTATTTTTTTTCATCATCAATTTTTTTCAGTAAATAAAATAATAATAATAATAATTAAAATATGTTAAAAATTGGGTTATGACATTTGGCATTGTGATAATTTTTATAATTTTAGTTTGAAAAATTTTTTTTTATAAAAAATATGTTTAGTTGAGGCTGGTTCGATAAAATATATGTTTGGTTGAAATTAATATTGAACAAAAAACAGTTTAATGTATTTAGTTAGACCCTGTTTGTTTTTACGTTTCAAAAACACTTTTAAAAAAATTTGAATTTTCTTATTTTTTTCTTTACTTCAAATTAATTTTTTTGTGCTTTCAAATCAATTTGATATGCTGATGTCAAAAATAATTTTTAATAAAAAAATATTATTTTGATGCATTTCCGAACAAAAAACACTTTGAAAAGCAATCACTACCACACTTCCAAACACCCCTATAGCTTTTCAAATTGTGGTTTGGTAATAAAATGACTAAAAAAACATATATTAATATTGATGGTTTTTAATTGAAATATTGTAGATTTAATTATTATTACACTGTGAAATAAACAATACTTTATGAAAAGGTTTTTCTTTTATTGTTCTATTAAATTATTTGCAATTCCATCACGTCCAAAATTCATCCCAAAAGGCTTCTAGTAATCATGGTTTTCTGAGCATGCAACATCAGCTAAAAAATCATTGGGAATAAAATTGAGATTGAGATCAAATTCTGCAAATGCTACATCATCATGCGATCTTCTTTTAATATAATTATGTAATGCCATTAATGCTACTATAATATGAACTTGTGATTTGTATGAATAAACAGACATGTTTTGTAAAATTTTCCACCTCTATTTCCATACTCTAAAAAAATGTTCTATTACATTACATAGAGATGAGTGTGTACGATTAAATACTTCTTCATGATTTCTTGGTTGTCCACGACATCTAAAATCTTATAAAGGATATCTATCACATTTATGTGGACCAAAATACCTATACTTATTGGGATATCAAGCATCAACCAAATAGTATTTACATGCAATAACAAACAACATTTTAAATCTATCATAATATTAGTAAATAAAAAAGCAAATTATTATACGTATATTAACATTTAATTTTTATCATATAACTACCTTTCGGTGGTTTAAGAAATTTATATTATTATTGTCAATAACCCCAAGAAAAATACGTATATCATGCATGGGCATTGTCTTCTCATCTTGCCCTCATAAACATGAATTACATGTCAAAATTACAAGTAATCATTATATTTTGTGTCGGTACATATTTTTTCTGATAAATGAAATATGATTTTCGGTTGATATGCAAGTTCGCACATGTATGTCATCAATTGCACCAATACAATTCGCCTACAAATTACATTTCCTCTCTTTTTCTCAAAAATCTCAAGATCCAACCTCTTGTTCAGTGTTTATAAAAATGCCATTGACTTATGACTTTATTATTATACAAAATCAAAAACAAGAAGTAGCATAAAACCATGTAATTCGTTTATGTCAATTTTAACCTTATTTAAAGCCATTGGGAAAAATAATAATAAAAAAGCTTTAATATTATACCCTCCAATCATCTAAACCTTATGAAATTATTTATTTCAATCTCCAAATTATTTTAATTAATGTTTTAAAATTGATTATTTCAAAAAAGCTTAAGAAATTACCCATAAAAAAAGCAAAACAAAATCTCAATGTTCCAGTTTTTTTATAAGGTAAATCTGAGACCATATTATTTATTAGACCATCAATTAAAACAAAGCAAATTGGCAAAAGAACAAAAAGTAGTGTGCTAGGACAGGTACGAGGGTTGTTGGTGCATAATCCAAGTCACTTTTGGCATATCCCTTATAAAAGATGACAAAAAACATACTGTTAAATAGATCTTGTCATTCTAAGAATACATTAGGACATATCCTTGGGTATTCAAATTTCTTAGCTTCTAAGAATGAATAATTTATTTTTAACAAGATTTTAGAGGAAGAAACATGCACACTGTCAGCATACAAACTCAGTAATGCATATGGTTAATTAACCTACTTCACAACACCCAAAGTTTACAACATTGTAAATAAGAACAATCAACAGCACCCAAACTTTAATTTTTATGTAATTAAAATTGGTATTTAGTTAAATATTTGTAAAGAAAGAAACACATTATCTACTTCACATCAGTTTCTCTTCTTATTTCCAAACTAGTTTTGGGGTCTTTTTGTTGTTATGTTTCCAAAACCAACACAGATCTATAGATAGATTATGCAACAATAGATATGACACTGTGAGAAACAATAAAAAAAAATGTAGTTTAATTCCTTTCTATTCTGCAACAACAAAACAAAGAGATGATGGGTTGAGTTTAAATTTTAAAGGATCAAAGAAAGAAAAAATTGTTCATAGTGTAAGCAACAAACAATACTTAATCAAAATACATTTTTAAATAGATCTACAAGATCATTATCTTGTAGAAACATATCAGGTAGAAAAAAGGAAGGAAAATTAATTTTGACAAGAGAGGAGATGAGATGGCTAGAGAAGACAAAGCTTTGGAAATTTTTGGGAGAGAAATGATGAATCTGCGTAATTAAGAAACCATTTCAAAGTATTCTTTCAATGTTTTTTGAGATGACAAATTATTAAGGTGATTAACCATTACAGGATATTCTTTCAACAGTTTCTAAGATGACAAATTATTGAGGTGATGAACCATTGTAAGGTGGTATAAGAGAAATGGTTATCTGAAAAGTTTGTTATTCCAAAGTTTTTTTTTCTCTTCTATCTTCTTTACACGTGTTTTTGTTGGTGGATCTAGAAAATAAAATGAGAAGCTTGTAGCTGGTTTATCTTGTTTTTTTTTTAAATCGAGGTTCAACCTCAATTCTTAATGGGTCCCATCAAAATAAAACACAGTTTCAACCCTAACCAAACATAAATTTCTATGATTTAATTAAAACTCACCCGCAGCTACACTACTAAATACCACTTTAGATAGACTCAATGAAACAGTAAGCTTTAGAAATACAAAAAGAAACTGTATAATTATTTTCATAGATTTGATAAATATATAGATGAATATTTTTCTATCCATAAACCAACCAAAATAATATTCTACAAAGGTGCTTGAAACATATCCATAAAGAATTAATTTATCAGTCTACAGAGTTATTTACCTATGATTACGGTTTATTGCTTACAATTTTACTTGTTACAAATCTATTGGTACTTTCAAGTGCTGAAAATAAGCTTTTTATAGCAATCTGGAGTGGTCATTTACGTCCTTCGGACTCACTTGGTTTTTCTTTTTATACCTCTTGTTTTTTCCTTGAATTTTTATGCCCACGATCCATATTTTATAGTTTTCTAGCATTGCTTGTCACTTGTCCAATTCAAACAGTCTATCCAATAAATCAAGTTTTCCTTTTGCAACTTGCATTTCCTAGTCATAGTATTAGCTCTCTCATGTCAACACACTTTAGCTTAATTGGTTATCTTACTATTAAGGCCACATGAGCTTCTTTCAGGAGTGGATCCACAAATGAAATATGTTTTTTTCTAACCCATTTGAGCCAATTAATTCAAACAGTCTATCCAATAAATCAAGTTTTCCTTTTGCAACTTGTATTTCCTAGTCATAGTATTAGCTCTCTCATGTCAACACATTTTGGCTTAATTGGTTATCTTATTATTAAGGCCACATGAGCTTCTTTCACGATTGGATCCATCAATAAAATAGATTATTTTCTAACCCATTTGCTGATTGTATCAAATTTGATCATCAAACTTTTAATTGCTATACATATTTTGTTTTGAATATTTTTTTTCAATTTCATCCCTTAGAATTTGATTTTTATATTAACTTTGGTCCTCATTTTTATGATTGTTATTTACTTTTCTCTTATCATTTTTTTTAATTGAAATTTTTTATCTATCAAATTTGATCTTCATTGTTTTAATTGTTACTTATTTTATTTGAAATAATTTATAAAATTGTAATTATTATTATTTTAATTTCTTCATCATTCAATTTTTTATCTGTTAGATTTGATCTCTATTATTTTGATTATTATTTATTTTATTTGAGATAATTTATGAAATTATATTTTTTTTTCAATTTTATTTTCATTCAACTTTTTTAATTTGTAAGATTTATTCCTCATTATTTTAATAAACTTGAAAAAATAAAACATTAATAAGTTATTTTCCAGCTAATTTTCCATGACATAACTAAACATTGGAAATTGTTTTCCAACTTAAACTATCAAATATCAGAAAATAATTTATTTTCCTGAAATTCACTTAAAAAAAATATTTTCTAGCAAACAAATATGATCTAAGTTAGATAACATGATTTTAACTAAATGGAAACCCCTTTTTTATCCTTATGTCATATTACCTATACTTTTTTGTTGATTCTAATTACTTGTAATTTTCTTATCATACCAAGAACACAAGAAAAAAAAAATTTATTAGGAAAATGTTAATAGGTAAAGAAGAATTATACTATAATATGTTTTTTTTTGTCAATAGAGATGAAATACTTATTTTTTTTACAAGAAAAAATTTATTTTTATATAATTAAATAAAAAAATGATGATTTCTTTATATAATACGATTATATATCTTAATATTCATTTTTTTCTTAATGTACTTGCTCATTTTTTATTAATCATAAAAGTTTTTAATATTTGTTAGTATATATAATTTACCACGTATTTTATTAAATACATACATTCGATTTGGTTTTCAAATAAATTTTTTTTTTTGATAGTTTAAAATACATTACCAATGTCTTATTAAATACATGCATCATCTGTATTTTTTTTTTCTTTGAAAAAAGATTGAGACAGACCAAGTGACTAGTGGGTGCTAAAGGAAAAGTTGTGGGCTGAAGTAGGAATGAGAGGCCCGATTATTTTGGGCCGGGAGGCACCAGGTCTACGTGGCAACAAAATTTGGTGGAACAGTTTTTCATCCCTCGGGGCATGGGCTTGAGAGAGGTTTTGCCTGTCCATTTTTAGAATTTTGATGCTTAATTTTAGTTTTGCTCTTTTCTTGACCAAACACATGCCGCATTTAAAGAAATCAAATATTGGATCAATTTTGACATGCTTTCACTTACCACTCCAACAACGAAATCTTGGAGTGTGCTATCACATTAAACAAACATGGGTAGAAGTAATGAATTCAAATAAAATTAATTAAAAAAAACCCTCGAGAATGGACAAATAAAAATCCTTTAAAAAAAATACAAAAAATATCTAAGAAACATGGGCTTGGATAAAAAGCCTAAACCCAAGCACTAGGAACCCCAGTGCTATCGTAGGTTTAGGTTGTCATGCTCGAGCCTAGCGTGTTTGGGTCTTGATAGCGAGTCCTGACTCACTTTTATTTCTAATGGGCTTGAACACCTTGCCCGAGCTCAACACTCACTAGATAATTTTTTTCGGACCCCGCGTGGGTCTCTCAATATTTTATAATGATTCAATACATGTTATTTGGAGTATAATAGAACTCATAATATCACAAGGATGAAATTACACTCCAGCCCTTCATTTTCATAAAAGAACAAGATTTATGAGCTATAAATACACAATAAATTTTTCAAGTCAAAGGTTCATAATCTTCATTCTATACCGCACATATATTTTCATAGCATCTATCTCTAGAATATGATTGTATCTTTTCTCTCCAAAAAAATATTTATTTAAGCATCAGAAAGTCTTCATCTTTACTAAGTGAGACCTTTTGCATGTACTAGTTATAAGTTAACTTAGCCTACCAATCATCAAGTATATGCCATCAACTACCTTACAGAGAATGAGTGAAATTACTAGAGACAATTAATTAATTGATTTTCTAATCTAAGAGCTCTATTTCTAAACTAAATTAAAGACATCTTTAGGTGGTAAATACCTGTAGATAAAAAAAAAAAAAACAATTTAACACCCACCCACGAAATCTAAAAGTCGCAGGATCATTATAACTTTTCTTCATTTTTTTAAGAGTTTCTTCATTTATTGCTGTATCTTGCATATAGGTTGCCTGTGATTTGTTCAAGTTGGGTGAAGTCTCTTCTAACCCTGTCTGGATCCCATCATACAATTCTTAATTTCCATGTGATCTGAATTGAATGGCCATCTCAATCACTTTTAACAAAAAAAATAATCTCTTAATCAATGTTGTTAGGTCTCACCTATCCACAATTATAGTTGTGAAATGCGTTCAACTACCACCAAAATCATGGCTAATTAAGGATTAAACTACTACTTTCTTTGTTTATATCGTTAGTACAATGTCAGAAAGTAGTCCTCCTCATGGCTGATCATGGCCATGGCGATAAACAAATAAATAAAGCCAAAATTATGTTTGGTAAGCACCGAACATAATTGTATGCTGATAGAGCACATGAGGTTGATCACATACCCACGATGATTCCGGTAGAAGTTGTCAAGCTGATAGTAAACATAATGGTAGCCTGAAAACAAAACGTTTCCGGTGTTAAGAATAGTTGCCTGGCTGCTTTATTGTTATCCTGCAAAGCAAGCTAGAGGGATAAAAACACTTTAAATTTTAGTGTAATCTGCATTCTCACACCACGATGGGTAAGTTTTTATCATTCCTTTTATCTGGTTTCGTCTGTGATGCCAATAAACACTTAAAGTTATCAACTCCGAATATATCTTATTTATTTATTTATTAACATGGATTTTCAGCTTATACGTATCTTGATTAATTTTACGAGTTTTAATGAATAATCATGTAAATTTCTAAAAACTTACTCGAACTATTGAGTTCTACTCCGAATATATCTCTTTGTGCAGGTGGTGTTTGCCAATGTGATTGTTGCCATTGTCTTTATCGCAATCGGTATTGCTTGCTTGATTGGTTCCCGAGATGTGAGCTTGAGTGTCACCTAAAGGCTGGTCGGCACCAATGATTTATGGATGTCAATTTCGGTATTTTGAGTCTCTAATTACTATTTAGTCATTAAAATAAATATAATAATTAAATATTTTTTGTTGAATTTTTCTTTAAAGAATATGAATTGTTAGTGTACGTAATAAGTATAAAGTTTAGGATATAAAATTTAATTTTTCAAACTACTGCAAGGAAGTGA
>Ga0325411_1005067_pt1 | contig 14647 bp, 9 predicted proteins | sample PopdelMetagenome_13_FD_206181 | JGI IMG/M metagenome (GOLD analysis project Ga0325411, IMG submission 206181) | Populus deltoides microbial communities from Bellville, Georgia, United States - Xylem-PdIQD-R4 | ecosystem: Host-associated > Plants > Phyllosphere > Stem > Wood/Secondary xylem... | reverse complement strand
TATCAAGGTTTTATATCATCATTTTGCACTTGAAGTATCAATAACTCCTTAACTAGAGCATGTTTTATAATAACAGATCTGATAATATAAGATAGCTTTAATTTATGGTAAATGTTCATTTTAAATGGAGGCATATCTCACAATTCAAAGAATTGATTGATGTGATTAACTATTGAAAGTGAAAGGACAAAGAAATGGCTAAGCTTAGAAAGGAGATGCCGATTCAATTCAAATTAGAACACTGTTCAGTTATTGGGTCATATCTGGAAAAATTTAAGCGTGATCCAACGGTCATTTCAAAAGTTATTACCCTTTTTACTTGTTATTCTGATCTGGTGCGTCCAGACCTCCTCCTCTTCATCGAGTAGCGATTACAAAGCTACTCGAAGAAAAATGACAAATTTGAGTGTGATCCAACGGTTGGATCAAAAGTTATGCCCATTTGAATTCGTTATTCTGGTCTACTGCATTCAGACCTCCTCTTCAACGAGTAGCAATTCCGTCGCTACCAAAAAAAAAACCTCTGAAAACTTCTGTAAAAATTTGAGCATGATCCAACGGTCGGATCAAAAGTTATGGCCCTTTTGAGACATTATTCAGGTCTGGCGCGTCCGGACCTCCTCTTCACCGAGAAGCGATTCCATCGCTACTCCATAGAAAAAGACCTTCGAGAACTCCTGTAAAACTTTGAGCACGATCCAACGGTTGGATCAAAAGTTATAGTACTTTTTACTTGTTATTCGGGTCTGGCGAGTCCAAGACTCCTCTTCACCGAGTAGGGATTGCATGGCTACCCAATGGAAAAAGACCTTTGAGAACTCTTGGAAAAATTTAAGCACGATCCAACGGTCGCATCAAAAGTTATGACCCTTTTTACTTGTTGTTTTGGTCTGGTGCGTCCAGACCTCCTCTTCATCGAGTAACGATTCCATGGCTAGTCTAAGTAAAAAAACCTCTAAAAAATCCAGGAAAACTTTGAGCGGGATCCAACGACAGATCAAAATTTATGGCCCTTTATACTCGTTATTCTGGTCTGGCGGGTCCAGATCTCCTTTTCACTAAGTAGCAAATCCAAAGTTACTCCAAGGAAAAAGACCTTTGAAAACTCGTGGAAATATTTGAGCGTCATCCAACAGTTGGATCAAAAGTTATGGCATTTTTTAGCCCTTATTCTAGTTCGCCCCGTCCAGACCTGCTCTTTACCGAGTAGCGATTCCATGGCTACTCCTGGAAAATTTTGAGCAAGATCCAACAGTTGGATCAAAAGTTATAGCCTCTTTTACCTGTTATTCTGGTCTGGCGCGTCCAGACCTCCTCTTCACCTAATAGCGAATCCAAAGCTACTCCAAGAAAAAAGACCTTCGAAAACTCCTAGAAATATTTTAGCGTCATCCAAAAGTCGGATAAAAAGTTATGTCACTATTGAGCCCTTATTCTAGTCTGCCTTGTCTAGACCTCCTCTTCATCGAGTAGCAATTTCATGGCTACTCCAAAGAAAAAAAACCTCTGAAAACTCCTTGAAAATTTGGAGCGCGGTCCAACGGCGGATCAAAATTTATGGCCCTTTTTACTCGTTATTCTGGTCTGGCGGGTCCAGACCTCCTTTTCACCGAGTAGCGATTCCATAACTACTCTAAGGAAAAAGACCTCTAAAAACTACTGGAAAAATTAGAGTGCGATCCAATGGTAGGATCAAAAGTTATGGCCCTTTTGACCCATTATTCTGATCTAACAAATTATGATATCTGCAACGAAGGAGCATTCGATGCAGAATTATAGTGTCAGCAACGAATCAAGAGTTCGTTGTTGAATTCCTGTGTCTACAGCGAATAAGCGTTTGCTGCCGAAATGTGTTGGCTGCTGACATGATCAAAGATTGATATCTTATCCCAAGTGCAGAAGTGTCGAAGTAATAAGTAACCCGGCAAGACCGGGGTCGAACCACATGGAAGTGAACTATATAAATTACAAATAATATATATTTAATAAAACAAAGAGTTTATGAGAATTTTATGGGATATTGATGTAAGGATTAAACAAGGATAAAACAATTGTTAAGATTAGATGATCCACTAATGGTATTTCAAATAAGTATAGTATAAACTCTATTTATTACTCAACTGGAATTCACACACAAAGGAGGTTCCAACCGAATTATAAATTGTTAGCATGATTACATTAGTTATCTTATTTGAATAATGCTAATACTTGTAAATGTTGTCAAGTATTCATGATGTTAATTTATGTTAACAACAAATCAAGTTCCTTTCATAGCACAAGTGTCGGTTAAACCATACAGTAGGCTATGAAAGGGTCAAGCATTTATTGTACCAAGGGTTATACAATATAAATCTAGATTAACCATTTAACAAGCAAAGTATTAAGAGTGAATAAGATAACAAATACAAAACATGTTAGTATCAAACATTAAAGTCCATGTTGAGTATATACTGTACTTATTCTTACACCATTAGTGTAACCTTTTCACCTTGACATAATAAACTTAACTAAACATAATAAAAAAGAGAAACATAAATGAACAAGATAAGAACATAAATAAGATATAAGTTAACTAAGTATAATAAAGGAAATGAAAAGCATAAACAAGAGATTAATATAACGTAAAATAAAAATAAAGATTACAAAATACAAAGAGAGGGAGTCATCTTGATCTGAACATCAAGATGCCTAAATGCATGGCCATATCTTGACTTGGTGACAATCCTTATCTTCTTGTCTGAACAAAACATCATTGCTAACATCAGAATTTAAACAGATTAGTCTTCATGAAATTTCTGAGAAATTGTCTCAGCTTTCCAACAAAACAAGAATCGGCACATTTGGACTTCTAGAACTCGAGATATGGGTTGAACACTGAACAATGTCTGGGTTGCAGGACAGATTTCGACTTCTTCGTTGTTCCTACAATTTGAACTTGAAAATGGCCTTTTTGAATCTTGGACTCTTCATGAATGTTTTAAGCCTATGTCTTAGCTTTCCATCCATATAGACCAGACCTAAATCCAAGTTCTACAGCTCCAGTTATGATCCAATAACTGAATAGTTAAACTCATCAATCAATCCTTTGATTTATGTGATAGGCCTGCATTTAAGATGAACATTTATCATAAATTAAAGGTATCTTATATTATTAGACATGTTATTATAAAACATGCTCTAGTTAAGGAGTTATTGATACTTCAAGTGCAAAATGATGATATAAAACCTTGATAAAAATACACTTTTAAGTACTTATCAGCTGCAACGAAGTAGGTGTTTGCTGCCAAATAACGATGGTTGTAGCAAATCAGGTGATCGCTGCTGAATTATAGTGTCTACAAAGAATTAGGTGTTCGCTGCCGAATTCTGGTGTTTGCAGCAAATGAGCGTTCACTCTCGAATTGTGTTGTCTTTAGGGAATCAGTTTTCGCTATCGAATTAAAGTGTTTGTAACTAATCAGTGTTCACTGTGGAATTATAATGTCAACAGCGAATCAAGAGTTTGTTGCCAAATTTTAGAGTTTGAGACGAATGAGCCTTCGCTGTCGAATTGTGTTGTCTCCAGCGAATCAGGTGTTCGCTGCCAAATTATGGTGTGTGGAGCAAATCAGTGTTTGCTGCTGAATTGTGTTGCCTAGAGCGAAACAGCTTTCGCTCCTGAATTGTGTTGTCTGCATCCAATCAGTCTGTGAAGAAATGACCTTTCACTGTCGAATTGTGGTGTCTTCAGCGAATTAGCTTTTGTTGTTGAAGTGTGTTGTCTATAAAGAATGAGTGTTCGCTGCTGAATTATACTGTCTGCAATGAATTTGGTGTTTGCTCCTGATTTCTGGTGTCTGCAATGAATGAGCGTTTGCTGCCGAATTGTGTTGTCTGTAGCGAATAAGTGTTCACTGTCGAATAATGTTGTCTACAGTGAATCAATTTTCACTGTCGAATTACAGTGTTTGTAGCAAATCAGTGTTCGTTGCTAAATTATAGTGTCGGAAGCGAATTAGGAGTTTGTTGTCAAATTATGGTGTCTAGAGTGAAATGGTGTTTGCTATTGAATTGTGTTATCTACAACGAATCAGCTTTTGCTGCCGAATTGTGTTGTCTGCACGGAATCAGTGTTCGCTGTCGAATAACGGTGGCTGCAGGGAATCAACTATTCACTGCCAAATTATAGTGTCTGTAGTGAATAAGCGTTCCCTGTTGAATTGTGTTGTCTTTAGGGAATCAATTTTCATTGCTGAATTATAGTGTCTGTAACGAATTAGGTTGTTCGTTGTCAAATTCTGTTGTCTGCTATGAGTGAGTGTTCGCTCCCGAATTGTGTTGTCTACTGGGAATCAATGTTCGCTGTCGAATAACTGTGCTTGCAATGAATCAGGTGCTCCCTGTCGAATTATGGTGTCTACAGCGAATGAGCGTTCCATGTCGACTTGTGTTGTCTGAAGCGAATCAGCGCCCGCTGCTGAATTATAGTGTCTGCAGCGAATCAGCTTTCCCTGTCGAGTTGTGTTGTTTGCCGCAAATCAAGTGTTTGCCGTCGAATTATGGTGTATGCGCAGTGAATGAGCTTTTACTGTTCAATTGTGTTGTCTGTAGGGAGTCAGTGTTCGCTGTTGAATTGTGGTGTTTACAGCGAAAGCTACAATGACGTAGCTTTTACTGTCGAATGTGTTGTCTACAACGAATCAGTTTTTGCTCCTGAATTACAGTGTTTGTAGCGAATCATTGTTCTCTGCAAAATTATTGTGTCTACAGTGAATCAGGTGTTTGCTGCCGAATTCTAGTGTCTACAACGAATGAGCGTTCATTGTTGAATTATATTGTCTCCAACGAATCTGTTTTCGAAGCTGAATTCTGGTGTTTGCGGTGAAGGAGCTTTCGTTGCTGAATTGTGTTATCTGCGGGGAATCAGGGTTTGCTGCCGAATTGTGTTGTCTGCAGCGAATAGGTGTTCGCTACCGAATTACGGTGTGTGCAGCGAATGAGCGTTTGTCATCGAATTATTGTGTTGTCTACAGCAAATCATTGTTCGCTGCTGAATTATAGTGTCTACAGCAAAAGAGCATTCGTTGTAGAATTATAGTGTCTGTAACGAATCAGGTGTCGTTATCAAATTTTGGTGTCTGCAGCAATGAGCGTTCGCTGTCAAATTGTGTTAGCTGTAGCAAATCAGGTGCTTGCTGCCGAAGAAGAGGTTGTAGTGAGCAGGCGTTCCCTGTTGAATTATGTTGTCTGCAGCGAATCAGTGTTTGCTGCTGAATTATTGTGTTTGCAGCGAATCAGGTGTTCGCTGTCGAATTATGGTGTCTGTAGCGAATTTGATGTCATTATCGAATTGTGTTGTCTGAAGCGAATCAGCTTTCGCAACCAATTTGTGTTGTCTGCAGCTAATTCGATGTTCGCTATCGAATAACGTGCCTGCAGTGAATTAGTTGCTACTATCTACTTAAGTTGTCTGAAGTAAATCAGTGTTCCCTGTTGAATTATAGTGTCTATAGCGAATCAGGTGTTTGCTGTGGAATTCTGGTGTTTGCAGCAAACGAGTGTTCACTATCGCTGCCGAATTATCTTCTTTATAGGGAATCAGTGTTAGCTGTCGAATAGTGTTGTCTGCAGCTAATCAGTTTTCTCTCCTGAATTTCAGTGTCTTCAGCAAATCAGTGTTTGCTACAGAATTATAGTATCTAAAGTGAATCAGGTGTTCACTACTGAATTTTTGAGTATGTAGTGAAAGAGCGTTCGCTGCCGAATTATGTTGTTCCACAGTGAATAGGTGTTCGCTACCGAATTTTGGAGTCTGCAGTGAAGGGGTGTTCGCTGTTGAATTGTGTTGTCCACGGTGAATAGGTGTTCGCTGCTAAATTACATTGTCTGTAGCGAATCAGGTGTTCCTTATGAATTTTAGTGTCTATAGAGAATGAGCGTTCACTACCGAATTGTGTTGGCTACAGCAAATCAGGTGTTCGCTCCTGAATTTTGGTGTCTACATCGAATGAGCATTCGCTTTTGAATTATTGTGTTTTCTGTAGCAAATCACTGTTCCCTCCTGAATTACGATGGCTGCACCGAATTGGGTGTTCGCTGCAGAATTCTTTTGTTTTCAGCGAATCAGCTTTTGCTATGAAAGTGTGTTGTCTGCAACGAATTAGTTTTCACTCTCGAATTACACTATCTGCAGCGAATCATTGTTTGCTGTGAAATTATAGTGTTTGCAATGAATTAGGTGTTCACTGTCGAATTCTAGTTTCTGTAGTGAATGAGTGTTCGCTGCCGATTTTTGTTCTTTACAGCAAATTTATTTTTGAAGCTGAATTTTGGTGTTTGCGGTGAAGGAGCTTTCACTATCGAATTGTGTTGTCTGCAGCGAATCAAATGTTCGCTGTTGAATTTTGGTCTCTGTAGTGAATGAGCGTTCGTTGCTGAATGATGGTGCCTGTAGGGAATGTGCTTTTGCTATCGAATTATGGTGCCTGCAGCAATTAAGCTTTTGCTGCCGAATTGTGTTGTCTGCATTGAATAGGTGTTCGCTGTCGAATGACGGTGTCTGCAGCGAATAAGCATTTGCTATCGAATCAGGTGTTCGCAGCCGAATTCTAGTGTCTGCAGCAAATAAGCGTTCACTCCTGAATTGTGTTGTCTACAGGGAATCAGTTTTCGCTGTTGAATTAAGATACTCTCTTATCTTTCTCTTTTTTTCTTTCATTCAACCATCCTAGGTATTTTATGTATAATTTTTCTATTTATATAACAAATCTATCCATATTTACTAAAATAACTCTTATCTCAAGTTTGAGTATCTTTTTCGTTCAACCAAATGCCCTTTCTCATAATACCATCCAAAAAATCTCTCTTTAAGATTTAGTTTCTAATAATTTTATTTTATTTTAACTAACCCATCATTTCTGGTTTTAAATTATCAATAATTTAATTAACATCATAAAATTTGATCGGGGGTTTACAATTTACCATCATTTCTGGTTTTAAATTATCAATAATTTAATTAACATCATAAAATTTGATCGGGGGTTTACAATTTACCACCATTTCTATTTTATTTATCACTATTCAATTCATAATGGTGAAGTCTTTTGTTGGGGTTTTATAGAGTTCCAACCGAGTCATCCATATATTTGAATTATAAATTTATATGGTTTCATAAAATTACATAATTTTAACGCTCAAAATTAATAATTATAGTAGCACCCAAAATATGTCCAGTATCATGTCGTTCTCCACCTTTACTTGGTGCTTTTTCTCATATCTAGAGTTACACAACTCCAAATTATATTGTTTTCAAGTTGTAATTTCGAGTAGAAGTTGGCTAGTAAGACTGTTAGAATTTTTTTTAATTACATGAGAGATAAATTTGACAAGCATACTAAGTGTTTTCATGCATCACAACATCTATTATCATTACACTAAGTGACTGGCCTAAAATAGCCAACTTGAGCAGCCTTGGACTGTCAGATTTGGCAGTTCAAGGTACATACTTTGAACCAATGGTTTGGATTCTTCCAGTCAAATCAAGGGCTGGAAGTTTTTTCCCGGTGAAGACAAGATTGCCCTCTTCCACCGCCTATAAATAGAGGTAGATTTCATGGCCTGAGGGAGAGAAAATCAGGTCCAAAGTCGGCCAAAAACCAGCCTTTCTGCCCTGTTTTTGTAGTTTTTTTCTCTCCCACTCTCCCCCGCCGTTCCAGCCACCAACCAAAGCCACCACCAGCTCCATCACAGGTAGCTAGCCCAACCACAAGCTGGCCACCCCCACACCTGAAACAGCCACCGTTTCTTCCTCTCTGTCATTTCTACAGAAGTCTTCCTCTTCTCCCCGTGAACGACTTCGGCCACCGTTCCTTGTAGAAACGCCGCTAGAACCACCAGCTAAGCCTCTTGATCACGGCCAAGACTCCTGCTTTGAGTGAGTGCTCCTCCGTCAACCTCCTGTCTCTGCAACCATTTTGGTTGCGTGCAGAACGTGAACCACTGTTCACGTTCTGCAAATAATTAACATTACCTTTGGGTCGGGCCAATGTAGCTAGCCCAACCACAAGCTGACCAACCCCACACCTGAAACAGCCACCGTTTCTTCCTCTCTCTCATTTCTGCAGAAGTCTTTCTTTTCTCCCCGTGAACGACTCCGACCACCGTTCCTCGTAGAAACGCCGCCAGAACCACCAGCTAAGCCTCTTGATCACGGCCAAGACTCCTGCTTTGAGTGAGCTGCTCCTCCGTCAACCTCCAGTTTTTGTAACCATTTTGGTTGCGTGGAGAACGTGAACCACTGTTCATGTTCTGCAAATAATTAACATTGCCTTTGGGCCGGGCTAGTGTGTGGCCCAGCCCGACCCCAAAAAATATTCTAGGTCGAGATCGACCCAACCGTTTTGGGCTGATATCAGCCCACTGTTTTCTAGGTTTATGCCTGGCCCAGTTAAATGGGCCGGCTTGGCCCATATGTTTTAATAATATATATAATATTATATTATATATTTCTTTTAAAAAAACAAAAACAATTCTAAAAAAATTTCAAAAATCCTTTGAAAAAAATTGTGATTTTCTCAAATATTTTTCTACTAATTTTGCATAATATTGGGTTATATATTTACACTGTAAAAAACAAATTCAGTATTAAAATACCTGGTTTTCTCTGAAATATTTCAAAAAATAAAAAAATTTCAAAACATTTTCAAAAAGAAGAAAATATATTTTATTGCATACGGCCAAATCCTAAAATGTTTCCAATCATATTTTTCATAAAACAACAAAAATTGCATGTGTTTCATTTTTTTAAAAAAAATCCAAAAATGGATGTCGTAACCAGTTTATGATTATCCATTAGGATTTAACCAACATGTCAAAAATCTTTTTTTCAATTTTTTTTAGGATCCTGATGTAGACTTTAATATTTATAGGGTGTAAAATTACACGATAAAGTACACCATCAGGTATTAAAGATACAAGGTGTAAAAATGCGATGCTAAAATTCAGACTTTAGAACGGTTAGGATTTAACCCGATAGGGTAAAAACTCTCTCATGAAGATAGATCTTCCTTGAGCCTTAGAAAAGACCAACGAATAGAACCCGACTTAGAAAAAACAATCAAATAGCAATGTAACTTACCTTAGTTAGGGTGCACTGGGGGTGATGCGTCTTCCCCTTGCACAACCAGTCCCTTACTCAAACTCTCGCAGACCATAGGTTCCTAGTGACCATAATACTAGGTGGCGACTCCTAAATATTAATCATAATTTGAAAGCCATGTCTGGTCGGACTAAGCATTGATTGTTTAATTGTTTTCCTTTTGTTGGTCTTTAATTTTAGCTCGTATTTTTATTGTTGTAGCATGCATTTTAATTTTACAAATAAAGCCCAATTCTAGGTTAGGTAGAGTAGCGGTCTGCCTCACAACTTTCAGTTGGGGTTCAGATTCGTGAAACATCCAACTATGAACTGAGTGTTTACTTGGTAATGGCGATCACAATGTGTCCCAACCATTCCTTGTAAAACCCCTATACTGCCTTCACGTAAAGTGGTCACTATGCAATTCATAGACCCTTTTAAGACCAGGTAAAAAGCATGCCCATCATGTAATGACCTAAAACCTTCCTTTAGAGCATGAACTCCCTACATATTCATTTTGCATGGGTGTTTTCCAGTCATACCAAATGTGCATACATTTGCATCCACACACATACATCCTTCCATTGTAAATAACATACATACTTGCATCAGGTTGAAATATAGGTCCCCAAGGAGTATACAACACTTGACTCCGATCAAGAAACATGAAAGGTAAAGAGCGTGCTCACCGTGATGCTCATTTCCAAGAAGAGTTAGAGTCTTTGAAAGCAAGGGTGGCTCGCCTCACTAGCTTACTCGAGCAAACATTTAGAAATGCCTCTGGTGAAGGTCTTTCTAACCGGCCAACTATTTTTGTTAAACCTTCGGAAACAGCTCAACCTGAAGAAACAATGAGTGAACATGGTCAAGAACCTCCATACAATCCAGCATTTGTGCACTCAGTGCCACCGACACTAGCCCTTGCAGTCATAGATCCATTTGCCAATGAGTCCCACAAGACCAAGTCATCCAATGGCATTGATCAAGATAAGATGACGGCGTTGGAAGCCTGGATTAGAGCCATTGAAGGGTTGGACTTGTACGATCTAGTACGGGCAGCAGAAATGTGTCTGGTCCTAAATGTGGTTGTCCCAAAAAAATTTTGTGTTCCTGAATTCATCAAATACACTAGAACACAATGCCCCATAACTCATTTAAAATCCTACTGCAACAAAATGGTAGAAGTAATACACGATGAAAAACCACTGATGCACGTTTTCCAGGATAGCTTAAGTGGGGCGGCATTAAGTTGGTACATGAGATTGGACAACACCAAAATCCGCAAATGGAAAGACTTGGTGGATGTTTTTGTGAAGCAATACAAGTACAATATGGACATCACTTCTGACAGAACTAGCTTGTCCAATCCTGAAAAAAGGGATAAAGAAAGTATAAGGAAATATGCTCAAAGATGGAGAGATCTAGCTGCTCAGGTGCATCCCCCGCTTTTGGACAAAGAGGTGGTCACTCTATTTGCCAACACGCTCAAGGACCCATACTACGAGCATGTGATGGGTGGTTCGGCCCAACAATTTACTGACGTTGTGGAAGTAGCTGAGCGCATAGAGCAATGAGTAAAGAGTGGTAGAATCTCTGCACCTGTGGAAAAAAAGGGCTTCGAAGGTAAAAGAAAAGAGGTTGACCATGTTGAGGGTAGTTATAGGGGTAGGAAGAATGCGTTTCAAAAATACCACACTCCATCATCTTTACCCCAAATTTCCAACATCAATCTCAACCCTACATTCACCACAAGAAAACCTGAGCCTCAAACCAAACACCAAAGATTCCAAGAACAACTACCTCCATTACTGTTTCCCTTAAATGAGATGTACCAGAAGCTACTGAGCATCGGACATATAGCTCCAGAACCCTTGACACCTCTGCAACCACCTTACCCTAACTGGTACAAGCTCGACCTCACTTGCGAGTACCATGCTGGAGTTGCCGAACACAACATTCATACCTGTAGTGCCTTCAAAAAGGGGTTCATGCATTGGATCAAAGCTGGGTGGATAACATTCAAAGGAACTCCAAACATGAGTTTGAACCCTCTACCCAATCATGCTTCAGGTACTGGATCAGTGAATGCACTGGAGGTGGAATGCTTTGGAAACCTCAAAGCACCAATGGCAAGAGCAAGGTGTGAAGAAGGCAGTGTGCACTCTCGAGGATAGAGGACAAAGTTCTGCTATGGAATGGGAAGATAGAGCCTACTCAATTATTTTCTTTTGTTCGATCATGTCTGTTTCAACCTATTTTAGTCTTGTTGGCAATTTAGCTCATAATGCCACAAGACTTTCTCTATCAAATGAGCCTTTCTTGTTAATAAAATCATGTGTTTTTTTGTGTTCATGATGTACCTTCATGCAAATAACATACTGAGCACACCTCTGTTGTAAACCCCGGGGAAAAATAAAGGTTGTCTACATTGCAAACTAATTACATGAGAAATAAAAGTGAAAAAATTCATGCATATGGTTAAATAAAAACAAGAATTCAGAAATTTTTGGATATAAGTTTCTGGACGAAATATTTTGAGACATTATAAATCAACCCGAAAATGCTAAGGGTTGGATTAAATTAAAGAAAATAAACTAAACTAAAAGTTGTGGGGTGAAATTATAAGAAATGAAAAGAGATATAACTTAATTATAAGAAGAAGAAAAAAGATGTAGGGGCCTAAATGCAAATAAGAAAAATTATAGGGCATAAATACTCCTATTCTCACCAAAATCTGTAGAAATCATAAGGAAAGAAAAGAGGGAGTTTTGTATTCATTCTTGCAAAATCAAGAGAGAAACATTAAAATTTCAAGAAAACCATCCAAGATTAAGGGTTTATAGATGGAATAAACACTTGTGGGCAAGGGATTAACAAGGAAATTGAATAAGAAGAGAAGATGGAGGGCTAACTATCATTAGATAAGAAAGGAGGGAGTTGAAAAATCTTCAACTGGTTGAAGATCAAAACCTTAATTCGTACCAGGTATGGTGTTCTAAACATGATCTTATAAGTCATTTAAATTCGATAATGAATTGATGCCTTGATTTGAATTATAGATTAGGGTTATTAGACTTGAATTGGGGGAAAAGTATTTGTTGTTAAAATTAAGTTAATTTATGTGTGGTATATGATTGGGGACGTGAAACCATGATAATTTACCTAGAAAATGTATGTGAAAGTTATATGTGAAGGGAAGGGGGGTGACGAATCTGGACAGACTCATCTCTTGACTTTCAGTAAGATTTCAGATAGGAGGATGAGGGAATTAGAACTGGGTTCTCCTTAATTCATAAAACTTGTAGTTTCATGTCTTAGCTTTCCAATGAGACTAATCTTGCTTGAATCGAAGTTCTATAACTCCAGATATAGTTAAAAATCTTAGGAGAGGTCAGACAATAACAGTTCAAAAACAAGACAGTAACAATTGGACAGTAACAGTCCAAATATAAAGAAAGGAATGATAACTGGGGTTGGACAAAGAACAATAATATTAAAGGGTGAAATGAGAAAAACGTAAAATATTAAGAAATGACTGAAAGAAAGACTTATTGGTTGTTGATATGGTTATTATAAAACATATCCTTGAGTGAGGGAAATTTATGAGATAAACTTGTGATTTGCAGGAGGGACCATAGACGTGGTGCAACAGCAGCAGTAGCGGCTCACGAGTAGAGCTTCTATTACAGGTAAGTGATCCACACCTTTACTTTCTAGTTAAATTCTATAATTTAATATGTTATTGATGTGAGATGTGATTTACCGAATGTTGGATATTAGAAGAAAGGAGGAAGAGTTTGGGTAATGATGCCGATATTTTGAATAGTATTCTGAATGTATGAATATTCAAGGTAAACGGTTGTTGTGTGAATTTCCAAGTGATGAAATTATCGTTGACAAAGAAATATGAGAAGTGTGATGTGGGGCATGAACTATCATACATTTAGTGTATGTTAGGATCCCGGGTAAGGGAATCGCCATATTTGGACTAACATACATTTAGTGTATGTTAAGATCCCAGATAAAGGGATCAATTATGTGTTGTTAGGATCTCGGGTAAGAGGATCAAGATGTATTGCCTAGCATACATTTAGTGTATGTTGGGATCCCAGATAAGGGGATCAATCATGTATTGGCTAGCATACATTTAGTGTATGTTAAGATCCCGGGTAAGGGGATCACCATGTATTGACTAGCATATATTTAGTGTATGTTAGGATCCCGGGTAAGGGATCACCATGTATTGACTAGCATACATTTAGTGTATGTTAGGATCCCGGGTAAGGGATCACCTTGCATCGACTCCTACGGGGTGATGATGATAACAGTGAAATTGGTATCGGTAATGTGTTAAGCGGAAATATTCATAGGTGGTTTTATGAGATCTTGAATGGAGGTTGATAATGGAAGAGGAAGTGGTTTTTAGTAGTTAAAGGAGAAAAGGTTTCCAATGAAAACCAAAAGGGAGAAGTGAATAAAATATGAATTCATGTTTGTCTTTTTAAATTGCTGGACATATGTATTGCTATATTATTGTGATATTTATATTTCAATAATATGTATTTTTTTTTCAGGATCATCACATGCTCGACAGGCGTACATTCTAGCTTAGGTTCACTTTTTGTAATTTAGTTTCTAGGGAGTGTACCCTTGTATTTGGTAATATTACAACTTTTATTTAACTCAATTTGTATAATTGATGTTTAAAATTGAATAGATGAATTTAATTCTGTAGTTTGTATAACTATATTCCATGTATGCATGTTTATATCTTTATCCATCTATAATGATAATTGTTGTACAATGTATATCATAAACATTGTGGTTGATATGAATGATGATGTTTGTGGGATTGAGACTCAGGATGATTGGGTTGAATTGAGTTAGGAGATGTAGTATATTAAAAGTGTAAACATGTCGTATGTTGATAACTTAGGACCTCCCGGTATAGAGGAGACTCCGTCAAAATTTCGGTAGACTTTAATACAAATACCATGAATATACATCCCCATATCCGGGATAAAGCAACGATCTCATGTTAACTGATAAACAGAGTGACTAATATATATATATATATATATTAGTCACTCTGTTTATCAGTTAACATGAGATCGTTGCTTTATCCCGGATATGGGGATGTTACATTTGTGTACTCACAATACCACTGCACTAAGAATTCTTTGGTGTTTTCCCTTTTTTTCTCTTTCAAAAAAAAAAAAACAAGCATGACCCCATGTTTTCACAAGGATTTTTGGGAAATCAAAGTTTTAATACAAAAGTAAAAATCAAATTGGTGTTTGTTCTAATAAACAAGTTCTGAAAATTCAAGTGATATTCTAACACTTAAAAAACCTGAAAGACAACCCGAACACCAGGAGATAACTTCAAAGCTGAGTTTTGACTATATGAATAATGACAAAACCATTTTGCATATTCACATGTGAGAAAGCAAAGCTTGTCGATTCTATATGCATGCATTTGAAATGAAGAAATGTCATCTTTGATCATCCTCTCATAATGCTAAAAATCCCT
>Ga0325411_1005065_pt1 | contig 14650 bp, 9 predicted proteins | sample PopdelMetagenome_13_FD_206181 | JGI IMG/M metagenome (GOLD analysis project Ga0325411, IMG submission 206181) | Populus deltoides microbial communities from Bellville, Georgia, United States - Xylem-PdIQD-R4 | ecosystem: Host-associated > Plants > Phyllosphere > Stem > Wood/Secondary xylem... | reverse complement strand
GGACTTCTTTGTTGTTGCTGCAATTTGGACTTGAAAACGGCCTTTTTAAATCTTGGGCTCCACATGAAAGTTGTAGGCCTATGTCTTATCTTTCCATCCATATAAAATGGACCTAAATCCAAGATCTGCAGCTCCAGATATCACCCGATTACCGAACAGTGTTCAAGTTTGGACTGCACCAGCATCTCTTTTCTAAGTTTGGCCATCTCTTTGTCCTTTCAATTTAAGTACTTCAACTCATCAATCAATTCTTTCATTTATGTGATAGGCCTGCATTTAAGATGAACATTTACCATAAATTAAAGGTATCTTATATTATTAGATACGTTATTATAAAACATGCTTTAGTTAAGGAGTTATTGATACTTCAAGTGCAAAATGATGATATAAAACCTTGATAAAAATGCACTTTTAAGTACTAATCAATCAACTTCACATTTCATAGGATTTGGACGCTAAAAATCAATCTCTCTCCAAAGACTTTGAAGAGTGTTGTAATATGTCTCGATTGATCCTTCCCCCTGTTTGAGTCTTGTCACCCTTCTCTTGAGATCATAGACTTGTGAGGTGTCGGAGCCATCAAAATACGTTGTAGTAATAGTATCCCATACTGCCTTAGCCGTTGGAAATCTGATGTAATTTCCAATTAGTTTTGGTTCCATGGAGTTGATTAGCCATCCTTTTACCACTGCATTTTCAGTTCTCCACTTTCTGAAAGCAGGATCTATCTCTGTAGGTTGTGGAAGATCTCCATTTATGTATCCCAACTTGTCTTTACCAGAGATATACATCTCGACAACTTGGGACCAGAGTCCATAGTTCGTATCTTCAACTTGATACCGATTGGTGCAGCAATAGATTCATGAGTTGCTGCAGTTGTTGTCTGACTCAACATTTGTGATATTCTGGATGTTAAGTCAGCAAGGGTTGAAGGATCTACTTGAGAGTTTTCTGTTGAGGAGGTCAGATCTCTCACTTTCTCAATCTTCCAGAATTCTGTCTTCTTTCCCTTTCTTTCTGTTGGCTCACAGAAAGAATCAGACATATCCTAGAGTTGATGATCTAATACCATGTTACAATGATATATTCTTCTTATTTTACTGTTCTGAATATGAGAATGTTCTTATAACATATACACGGCTGCTAAGTATGGAAAGTAATAACTATTTACATAGAATTTGGCTAGGATCATGGTGATACATATTTTGTGGAGCTAATGGATTCTATCCTCGTGATTTCAGCAATTAATCTCAATGACAGTTCATGCCAACATACAATCTTTCATTTATCCACCTTTTAGCAAATTAATGTATCATTGTTTATATTAAAAATAAGTGTTTATGTTTAAACTAGATGAACCATCACTGTATATCTTTAAAAAGGGGAAAAACAATAATTGATCAAATTTGAAGAATCCTGTTCTACCATGAAAATTAGAAAGTAGGAGATTAGGAGTCATTGACCAAAGAAAAGAGATCTATCATAGAAAATTTGAATTCACGCAAATGACTAGAAAGTTCCCACAAAAAAGATCTATCGTAGAAAATTTGAATTCACGCAAATGACTAGAAAGTTCCCACTTGGAGCATGAGTCGTTGACAAGTTAAACTAATTAAGTGATTTAGTTTAGTTATAATTTACGTGATTATCAGGAAATAAAAAGTTTATTTTGTATTAAGATTTTATATACCTTACCTGACAAAAGTTACATATATAATATTAGAATTACATGTTTAGATAAGATCAAATATTGATCTTCTCTTGTGTGGTGCTGCTTGGAATAAATATGTATGCCTTAAAGTTTGGAATTTTGAAAAACCCATATTCTGTTTGATTTTGCAAAGTTGCTGTTGCTCAGGATTTAGTTCCTAGTAATAGTTTCTCCTTATTAGAAGAGAGAAAAAAAGTTAATTGATTAGAAGAATAATGGTTGATTAGTGAATGATTAATGTAGGCAACAAATAAAGACTAATTTATTGGTTGTGAAGTACCTAATATTCTTTTATCACCATATGTTTGTGTGGAACAACCAATATTAGACATTCCAAACAACATTATAAGATGGTCACAACCAACTGTAATGAGTACCATCCAACCAACCATAATTGCTTTTGAGAGGGAATCTTTTTATCAATCATTAAATCTCCACAATAAAACCAAACTAGATATGATAATGGTTGACTGAATCTTAATGTCCTCAAACACAGTCTTATGCGTATCTATTCTATGACCCAAACAACATTATTAGGTGGTCACAACCAACTGTAATGAGTATCATCCAACTAACCATAATTGCTCTTGAGAGGGAATCCTTTTATCAATCATTAAATCTCTTCAATAAAACCAAACTAGATATGATAATGGTTGACTTAATCTTGATGTCCTTATACAATCTCTCATATGTTTTGGCATTTCTAGCAACGATATCACAACTGATCATAGTTAGGTATATTGGTACATATGTGCCTCAAACACAGTCTTATGCGTATCTATTCTACGACCCAAACAATATTATTAGATGGTCACAACCAACTGTAATGAATACTATCCAACCAACCATAATTGCTCTTGAGAGGGAATCCTTTTATCGATAATTAAATCTCTTCAATAAAATCAAACTAGATATTATAATGGTTGACTTAGCTAGGATGGTCAAAGATCTAAGAGATTCTATAGAGATTTATGCTTTTCATTTTAGGACTCTATAAACCAAATGCACTGTAACTATAACAAAGTGAGAGTATATTAAACTTATTCTAGAAAGGATTCAGTGGGACATCAAAAAGAGGTTTATGTGAACTAAATACCTAGCCATATACACCATTTTAGATGATAATTTGTTGCAAAAAGATGCTAGCAAAATAAGAATAAAACAAGACGTTAAAAAGAGCTTACCTAATTGGCTATTTGAATAACATCTCAAACACTTATATAGTAATTGGCTCAGATTTTATAAAGGAGTTTAAAGAACTTTAGCAATAGATCGTATCAATCACAAAGCTTAAAGAAGGAAGGTCATTTGAATTTTTTGCATTAAAAAGCATAAAAGGCTAACAAACCTAGTAGTAAAAGCTTTCAAAGTGGTTGATGATAATAAGCATAGTTATAAAATCTAGATTGACTTAACGAGTCAACTAGTGACCCAGACTAGTTCATGTTGAAAAACAAATAGAGAAAGAAATTGATTAGCCTAACCTAGTCAAAAACCCAAAATGACCTGTGACGTAATATACCTGAGTAAGACTTAGTAAAAAACCATTGATTTTTTTTTGTTAAAATAATATCATTTTGATTTTTTAAAAAAATATTAAGGTTAACCTAGGTTAACTTTCTCGATTCATGACAAGGGTCTTGCCCAAGTCAACCCTCGGGTCGAGTTTTAGAAATATAATAATAATAAAAATACTCTTTTGACATCAAAAGAGTTGAAAAAAATATATTTGATTAGCTAATGTATGAGGGGCAAATCAAGCTCTTTGTCAACGAGAAAGAGACATTTAAAAACTGATGTTATAAGAGATACAAAGACAAATTATATAATTGATTTGATAGTGGGTAAAGTTAAGTAGGATGAGAGATCATGATGAGGGTGTTCACGAATCCATGGCCAACTTTATAAACCTATTTTTAAGGAAAGCGCAAAAAAAATAGTCTCTTGATTAAGATATGTATCATGAAAATTTAGGGTTTAAGATAAAAACTCTTCGAGGTTATGGAAACCTTATAGGTAGAAGAGTTTATTAACTGGTTGAAAGAAATATATAAGATTTTTTTTAATACAAAAAAGTCTTAGAATAAATAAAGATAAAGTTAATTGTTATCAAATTAAAGGGGAAAGCTTCTGCTTGAAGGGAGAAATTGAATATGCCTTAGGCATGATGAGACAAACAAAATATTAATGATTAAAAGAAGATGAAATATCATTTTTTCTTTTCAGGTACACATGTTTTGTACTAATAACTCTATATATTGAGACAAGGTGGAAGGATTATTGATGACTACAATCTTTGTTGCGATTAGATCAGAAGGAAGAATTATTACAAGTGGTTTGACTTATGGAAACATGACACTAACAACTATGTTGTCTTCAAAAACTAGATTCAACAGGCATTAGAAGCTGGTTGTGTTCACTTTCTAGACTAAAAGATAAAAGTGGATATTGATCTATTCCTTAAAGTAACAATATTAATAGCTACACCCAAGATAAAATGATTAATTAGAAAAGTAAAATTGTAAAAGGTAAAATCTAATCAACCACAATAAAGACTAGAATTCCACGAATACCAATATTAGAAAAAAATATATTGATCATGAAAAAAGATGCTAATAAAAATACAGAACGTACCTATTTGTGAGGTATATAGGTTCCATACCTTCTTTACCAACTTTTAAAAAAGTGAAGACTTAAAGGGAAAAGCTAAGAAAATTATGACTTAAGGATAAGCCAAGACATTTAGGCCTAAAAGACCTACTGATAATGAGTGGCATAAACATCAACCATAAAAATCATCCAAACCTAGTGACAAAGAGGATGGTGATCTTGTTAACAACCACCAGAATCTTCTAGATGTAGAAAAGACATGAAAACATGGACAATTATCACAAAGTTCAGTTTAGTAGAATGCAACACCTAAACACATTAATAAGGAAAGATAATGCAAAACCTTACACCTTAGTAAAGAAATAAAATTTGGATGCTGAATAGACTAGTAAAGTGGTTAATAACAAGCAACCTCAAGTTCCATCAAGTTGATAACAAGAGGCATCCAAGATTGATAATTGCTAGATATTTTTGCTCCTAATCTTTTATAAACTAACAATAATAATCGATGCTTGATTTTTGTAAAAGACAAAATCACACATTAGCCAAAGACCTTGGTAGAAAGAATGGAGAATATTCCTACCTCAATACCATCTTCATTTCAAGAGTTTGCATTAGACCATGATATATTAAAGAGATAAATTACTGAAAAGATCTATAAAAAGATAGGTAATACTATTGTCAAGATAGTTAAAAAGTATGTGAAAAACCATCATCCAGTAGATGAGGAAATGACGATTAAACATAATGCCAAAGTAAGAATAGATGTAAAACAATAACAACAAGACAAAGTTATCTAACATGTTAGGTCAATAACAAGAAGGTCAATCAATGGAAGCAAATAGTGTAGTATTAGTCTAAGTCTTTGTTAGTCATATAATAAGAAAGAAGGTGGCATCATCCAGTTAGCAAAAGTAAAACAAAATATTATTCCAATAATCACCATAACATAGGACGAACCACTATTTATGGTGAATAAAGAAACAATAGAAAAGACTAAAGACGACAACAATATACAAACTTCAAACTATCTACTCTTGTAAGATATGAAATGAATTCAACAAATGCTTTAATCTAAATAGAAGAAAATCTATATATAAAAAAAGAGAATGATATGATTATTAATGTTGATGGCTTTCTAGATGATCATTTGTTAGGATAAGACACTAATACTCCTTTTGATGATAGTACACAATAAAAAGAGGGAAAATTAGTAAATTTTTAATCTTAATGACTAATTAGAAGAATGAAATGCAGTTAAAGAATATAGATTAGAAATTCTCTCTGAAATAGAGATGAGCGAACATGATAAAACCATATCCATGAATATGGTATTCGCTCTTCCCTCTTTTTAAAGTAAACCTAGCCAATTGCTATATATGGACATTGACTATAAAGACAATGTAAATATTGTTAAAATTGACCAGTCAAAACTTGTGGTTAATCAATAATCATATCTCAAATTTCTTAAGCCAAAATTGGATATGAGTTGTCATTTAAAACTTTTATACATCATAAGTTTTTTGAAAGGTGTACTAATATAGATGATCTTATTCGATAATGGGGCAACACTCAATATTATACCACTAACCTTGATAAGTAAGATTGGTTATAATAGGATTGATATAATCCTATATAAAATGATGATGTTAGATTTTATAGCAAGCATAAGAGAGATTGTAAGCTGCAAATGGATATAATTATTGTTTCTAATACTAATGGCTTTATTAGAATAAATAAAATAATATACAAATATAGTTTATCCAATCTTGCCCAAGCAAGACCTTGTAAGTCTTTGCTTCTACTATAAAGAAAGTTGACGGTATGCATAGATTTTAGAAATATAAATCTTACAATTTAAAAAGATGAATCTCCAATGCTAATGGCTGATATGTTGATTAATGTAACATTTAACAATGAAATACTTAACTTTATGAATGACCACTCTAGCTATAATTAAATCTTCATTATAGATGAAGATGTATAAAAAAATATTTTCAGATGTCTTGGTTCATTAAGGATGTTTGAATGAATGGTAATATCATTTAGTTTAAAAAAAATTGGTATTAAAATGAGCTTGATTTTTCATCATATGATTAATCACAATTCAGAGACCTACATTGATAATATAATAGTAAAATCAAAGTCCAAATCTACTTCCTTATATAATGTTTTAGCGAATAAGGATGCATAACCTAAAAATAAACCCATTATAATGTCAATTTGGAGTGCAATCAAGAAAATTTCTAGGATTCTTAATGTATCTATAAGGCATAAAAGTAGATAAAACAAAACATGAACAATTATGAAAGCATAACCTCCTCAAAATAAGAGGTAATTATAAAGCATTATTGATAAGATCAATTTTTTAAAGAGGTTCATTGTAAACATTGCAACAAAGATCGATTTTTACTTAATTGTTGAATGGAAAGAGTTCTAACAAGTTTCAACGGTTTAAGAAGCAACAAACTATTTTCGTAAGTCATTAAAGCTTATCTAGTTAAACCTCTAGTATTGACTTCATGAAGGCCTGAAAGATATGCTGACATAAAAAAATAACTCTGGACACAAATAAGTAATGTATTATCATAGTTGTGTCCTTATAAAAGTTAAAGAACATCATATATTGATAAAGAAACTATTTTTGTCTATATATTTCATTTGTTTTAAGATATAATGATACATATTATTAGTTGATGCATGTGCTATATGTAAAACAAATTTAATAAACTATCAAAATCTTTTTTAAGAGGTCATATTGACCAAATAGACTTTAGCATTGTCTAAATTTAACTTACATTGTATACTATAAAAAGTAGTTAAAAGCCAAGATTTTATTGATTTCTTAGCTAGACCACTATGCATCATCATCAACCATAAGATTGAACATGACATGAATCTGTTCCATGATAGTTATGGTTTGATGGATTGAAAACTAAGAATAAGATTGGTACAATGGTAGTACTAATATTAGGTTTTAAAGAGACCTTACCTTCTTGGCTTGATTCTCCTTGCATAAATAATCAAACTCAATATGAGATCTTAATAACAGATCTAGAAATAGTCCTCGAGTTAAAAGCTTAGTTAATTACAATAAAAGGAGTTTCATTTGCTTGTTATCAACCATTTAGTTGATGAATATAAGTGTGAACATCTCACTCTAACTCTATACCATGAAATGGCTATAAAAATTATTAAAAAAAATTTTGATATATTTTTTTCTTAAGTAAGAGGAAGCAACATAAAAAGTAATGACTTGACTTAACATTGATCAGGATATAAAGTGGTATTTGATCATTGTGGCATCATCCATATATTAATTATTGATCGATTAGTTATTACTGATATCTAGTAGGAAGGTAATAATGACAAGAGCATCATAGATTTCATGATAAAAAATACACAAGATAGTAGTTATAAAATTGTTGCTGAAATGTTTTGTCAAGTACAAGAAAAGGTCTTAATAAAATAAGTGCTTTTGATATCTAATAGGATTAGAAAAAGAAAATTCAAACTTTTTTTTTCAAAACCTTTCATAAAAAAGCTTCAAGTTATTTCAGAAAGAAAAGGAGCAGTTAAGTTCTCTTATTTGATGTATTATTTTGGAAACATAAAACTAGAGTTTTGTTTAGATGCTTAAAACCAAAAGAAATATTATTTATAATGTCTAAGATTTTTGAAGGACTATGAAGAGCCTATATATCTAGAATGAAGATGAGATGGCTTATCATAAACTATAGATTTCATTGGCTAGGAATAACCAGGGATTGCATTAGTTATGCAAAATAGTGCCAAACATGTCAATACTTTAGTCCAATCTAAGATGTACCAATGAACAAAATCAATACAGTTGTCACACCATAGCCATTTAGACGATGAGAAATGGATATTATTGGCAAAATAAACCCACCATAATTAAGAAGACATAATTATATTCTTATAGCCACAAATTACTTCACCATAAATTACTTCACCAAATAGGTTAAATATATTCCTTATTGATCAATTAACCAAGAAATCATGATTAAATTCATTAAGGAAGAAATCATCCATATATTTGTTCTTTCAAAAACCATCATTATTTACCAAGTATCAATATCCACCAGAGAAGATGTTAAGTAATCCATATAAGAATATTGATTTAAAATATTTCACTCTACTCCTTATTATGCCTAAGATAATGTGCAAATAAAATCGACGAATAAAAAATTAATTCTTAATATTCAGAAATTGATTAGAAACAAACCCAAAGTTTAGCATGATGCTTTATCAGAAGCATTATGGGCATATAAGACTTCATAAAAGACTACTTTAGGGGCTTTACCATTCATCTAACATATGACCATAATGCTATATTACTTTAAGAGCTCACGGTACAATCACTCAAAAGGGTTGCATAGTATAACATGGATAACTTAGAATACTAGCATGTTATGTTGGAAAAGTTAAAAGATTTGGATAAGGTAAGACTTGTTGTGATAGATCATTTACTGGCACACAAGAAGAAAATCAAGATAACAAACAACAAACATGTTCGATCAAAAAAAATTTTAGTGAGTGATTTGTTTTAGAAAGTCCTACTATTAATTAGACATAAATATCAAAATTTAGAAAATAGTCCTTAAATAAAGAGTGTTCATACATTGTTTCTAAAGTTTTAAAAAGAAATGCCTACCATCTAGCAAATCAATGAGGGCTATAACATTTTTTTTAATCAATTAATGGTTAATATTTGAAGATATATTACCTATATATAAAGAAAGTAGTGGAAGATTGTATATCTGACGAAGTCAAATGATCGACCTAGATATTAAAAACATAACACTACTCTAGAGATCTATGGTTTATGCTTTAGGCTTAATAGTTAAGCTATTTTTCAAAAACACAATTTAAATCTTCATTGTAACAAGGATTTAGGTTGGTATATGCAATTCGTGAAAAATTCATAATGAATAATGTTGCTTGTATTATCAAAGAACAATTTTGTAAACAATAGAATTTCATAAGAGGATAAAAACTTCATTCAAATTTGGAATTTAGTATGTACAGGTATACGAGATTGTTCATTATAAAAGAAAGAGCCTAAGACATATTACATTTTAACCTAGACCTAGACAATTTAAAAGAGGAAGCTACTTTCTAAAGATCCATCATAACTTTGTTTTTCCATGATCGTTGTTATATTAGGCTACCTAGGGTAGTTTTCTTTATTGAATTAAGAAATAAGGTCATTTCTACGTCAATTTTATCATTTGTCTCTATTTAGTTTGAAAGAACTATAGAATAAGAAAAATGTTATTTCTACGAGAGCTAGCCTCTCTATCAATTCAACAACTTTAGCTTTGTATTACTCTATATTAATTAATAGTCTTTTCACTATCAAATGACCTTTCTAAATAATAATGTATTTATCCTCCCAAGTATTTTTCTACAAAAGCTTTGAGTTTTGAGTTGCCTTGTTATATATTTTTACCTTTAATATAGTTATTCTTGTTGTTCTGAGAGGGCCAATGTGATCTTAAAGTTGTGAAAGGGTAACCATGTAACCCGACTAACACAATTTATAAAGCCTTCAAACAATATATTTCTTATGAGTTATTGAATACAATCCATGATGACTTCATCACTAAGGATGCTCATTCCTTGCATCAACAACTTTAAAATTTCTTTAGAGGCCCTAACATAGTATTCTTTGATGATTATCTTCAAGATTTGCTTTAGGCTAGATATCTCCTATATAGTTACAAGAGATAAGGATTAATCTAGTCTTTAAAAGTACCCTGAAACAAAAAAAATCCCCTCAGAACCACTTTTAAAAAGTTATTAAGAATAAACAAACAATACAAAGTTACACTTTAGCTTAAAGATAGAATAATCATCATTGGAGTAACTAAGGGCTTGATTTCTTTAATAGAAAGAAATGTAGGGTTCTTTGACCTTTAGCCTTTTATATCAAGGTTCGCATCCTATAAATACCTTAGGAGCAGTACCCGAATTGTACTACCTATGTTAAACCAAAAGTTATAAAAGATTTAATAGATGGTACAAACCATTCCTTTGGGGCGCTCTTTATTTTCTTACTTTCCATGTCCATTTCATGCCATGGTAATAAAAACACAGGTCCAAACTTATCCTCATATAATGGAGTTTTTAACCATCAAGAGCAGTTGGTTGTTATAGTATCCTCAAATCCTTCACCCTTTCTTTTTGCTCTCCTCTAAAAAGGAATAAATTTCTAGCAATATAACATCTACCTTTGCAAGGGTGTTGTCTATGGGTCTAAAAACACCTTTTAACATAAAGAGCACGTATTCTTATAGGTTTCATCCTTAAAGGCATATATGATGTAACCTTAAAAACGGGTGGGCCTGCTTTCTTTGATAGAAATGAAAGGGTATTCCCTAGTTAGTAGTAAAAAATGGTTGTGTTTCACCAAGGTTTTGGTTGAGTGTTCTCAAGATGATCAAGAACAAAACTAGGAGCTTTAACAGTTGGGACCTTATTCTCTAAAGCAATAATAGTGATTGATAGTGTAGCACTCTTAAGAGATGCCAAAGTAGGAGTAACAATTGATGATTGGGAACACTTAGCAAGGAAGGATGAGTAAAAGTCTTTGGTATTATCTTTATAATGGGAATCAGAGGTAGAGAAGCAATTTAAGGAGATAGTACCTAAAGAAAAAGAGGAAAGTAAGGTAAGATAAAAGTGAAAAAAAATCAAAATACATCATATTCTAGTTGAAAAACATACCTAGGTTTAGTCCTTGAATCAAAAGCCTCATCATCTTTCTCTTCTTCCATTATAGAAAGGTTTTAAGGTTTAATAAGATTGGTTATCACTGCTGAAACACTAATAGTTTGAGGAGATGAACAAAAAAAAACTATTTTAAAATAGCAAATAGAGTTAAAGGAAATACAATGAAAAAACCTAAAATATTCTTACTATAAGTTTATTTAGTAGGCTTTTTGTTTATCCGTCCTAGAAGACTTTCATATGTTTTACTTTTGTTTATTTTATCAAAATAATTCAAATAAAAAAAGATTTTATCTACCATCTCTTATAAGAAAGTGATGTAAATGAGTTTCATAGTCTTCATGAAAAATTGAATATGTCAACTAACACTTTTCTTTTTATACAATTAAACAAAATTAGAAAAAAATGTTGAAGAATTATCTCAACCGAATAGTTTATATTTTTAGGTAAGACCCCAAGATATGATTTATATAATTCTCTATAACGCCATTTTAAATGAAAGCTCTTTGGGTTTGAAACTTGTATAGACTCGCATTACTTTGTGTTTATTTTTTATCAAATAGAATGAGAGTTGTGAAATTTAAACTCGTGATCGCTTAACTAATAAGACTTTAATATATTATTAAAGAATCATCTTAACCCAACAATTTAAGATTTTAAATGAGACTCCAAAATATAATTTATTTATTTTTTATCAAATAGAATGAGAGTTGTGAAATTTAAACTCGTGATCGCTTAACTAACATGGCTTTGATACATTATCAAAGAATCATCTTAACTCATTAATTTAAGATTTTAAGTGAGACTCCAAAATATAATTTATTTAATTCTATAACAAAAATATGCTACACCAAAATAATATTAATAATAAATTAAATTATGCATAAAAGAAGTCATTTGCAAACTTTACTTTATAGCAATAGAAAGAGATTGAAGAAAATTCCTAAAGTAGTTATTTGAAGTTTGAAACGGAAGAGATCGGAGAAAAATACTAAAAAATGAGGAATTTGTTGAGTATTTTGTTCAAAGTGTTGTATATTTACAGATCCACATTTACTTAAAAGAACGAATTAGTACATATAACACTCCATCAAGGGTATATATTATAATAGGGTGTTGCTAAAATTGTGCATTAAGTTCAAATGTAATAAAAAATAATAAAAAATAAGTTAACAAAGAATGGTGATATAATATATATATATATATATATATATAAAAAGTGGTTGAATTGATTTGTCAATAATACCTGAGTGGTTTAATGTTTTACATATTAATTTATTTTTAAGAAAATAAGATGTAAAAAAAACATATCTTGCAACAACGAAAATATTTTTCTTTTCTACATGTTAGGAAGATTGTTACAGTTTTAATCAACCAAATGGTGCATCACTCATTATGGATGATTAATTTTTTTGCCACTAATCGGATGCCAGAAGTCTGCTGATAGTCGTATGGATCCAAGGACAAGTATGCATCGACAAAGGTCCCTGGTGTGAACCAGGTATCCAGCTCTGTAGCATCAAACTTACTGAATATGAGCTTTTGTGTGGATCCAGATGGTTCTTTCTGATACATATCCGTTGCATATTGAGCAACATCCCCATTTACTGCAGTAGGTATGCTGAGAAAAGAAAAGGAAACAAAATTAGGCACTTCCAGAACCATTGCTTGGATCAATAAGACGGCATAGAAAATGAAATCTGTGAGTAGAATAATATAATGATAACTATCCTCCCCATCAGAAGGCTCCATCATGCAATAATCGAGTTCTTTCTCACTTCATTTTTAACAGTAAGCCGAAAAGCATGAGCCTTTGAAATTGAACAAAGTAAGCTAAGTAGAGCTTAAAATGTCAGGGAAAAGAAATGTAAGATAATGAATTAACAAGCATATAAAAATGAACAACCAGGACCCTCAACCATTCTGGTTTTATTCTTTTTTGCGATTCTTAAAGATTCGTATGGGAAATGCACAAGAAACTCGGTGATGGCTAGATGGAAAAAAGGTAGATCCAAGTTAGGGGTGTGCAAGGAAACCTATGAACAGATAAATCAAACCAAAGTCAACAAGAATGCTCTAAAAAAATAGGTTAACCAAACCAGTTGGTTGCATTTTGGTCTGGATTTTTTCCAAATATTTTCAACATTTCATATAAGTTCTGGGTTTTGTTCCAAGAATCACATTTACCTAGGTCAAACCAATTTCCCCTTATGGAATGATATCTTGCCAATTTTTTACATACCTTTGTATATTATAATGAATAAATATGGGGACTAAACTAAGATGATATGAATACAACCTAAATTAGAAAAGTATGAAGGCAAAAATGGAAAATCAACCAATGCATCAGTTAATTAAACTGGTTGAACAAAAAAGACTAGTTAAGACAGTTCCATCTATTTGATTTTGGTTAATAAAATTCTTGAACTAAATCTTCCAGCTTGTTCAGAAAAGGAAAAAAACAAAGGCCGTGATTTGAATGACTGAACCAAAAAGTAACAATTTCGTTGGACAACAGTTTATATCATAGTGTACTCCTAAGCTTGGACATTGCAAATGCTACAAAGAGAAGGGATAAGAGGACTGAAACTTACTTCAATCTCACGGTAGGGTTGTTGACAAAGCCCCATTTTCTGGTAACACTCCTCCAATCAGAACTACAATCCGAATCTGCACAAACTTTCTGCACAATGCTCTCACATGTATCAAGAACATCACATAGACTTGGAGATGCATCAACCACAAAACTCAACCGTGGCCGGCCTGCATGATCAGAAAACTTCGTACTTAGTCCAAACCGTATCCTCAAACGAGGACAGCGAAGCTGCAAAATGGCCCCCTCATAAAATAATTTGATTCTATGACTCCCTCGAAAGAACGGGACATGAAATGCTCTAATAGAAGAAAGAGAAACTTCATCAAGCTCTAAGAAACCCAAAACGTCACTGCAACTTTCAGGGACAGTCACCGTAGAAGGCATCTCAGAAGGCTGTGGTATTGGGTTTTCCTCCATGGCGACATCTGGTTGAAAGGAGGCAGCATTCATTTCATTGCCATGTGCGACCATGTCAAATGTATCAGGATGAGCTGTATTAGATGCAACAGAATATTGGGCCTCAGCAGTACTGCTTGTAAGAAGAGAAAAGACTGGATGCTTTTCCTCAGTTCTATCATTTTCAGGAGACAGGGCAGGGGTGCTTTTAACGTGTGAACTCGAAGACGGGGAATCCTTGTTTAGGACTGGGGATTTTCCATTTCTACAACTTCTTGTGATAGCATTAGGGGAAACCCAATGGTTTTCTGGAAATGCGTCTGGGAGGCTTGATTCCTGAAAATGGGGCAGCTTTTTGGTTAATTTTGCCTAGAAAACAAATAAAACATGCTAGTTTAACGGCCACACAACTTAATGGTCATTCAAAAAGACTAGGACGGAGGTTGATTTCTGGCCAGCTTAAGCAACAAGGGAGCGATTATGTAGTTTACTAAGAGAAGAAATAGGCCAAACATATCATGTAATAGAAAAAAATATTGCAATGGTAAATCAGCCGCTTCTGGGATGACAAAGAGAAGAAGAGG
>Ga0325411_1005064_pt1 | contig 14651 bp, 3 predicted proteins | sample PopdelMetagenome_13_FD_206181 | JGI IMG/M metagenome (GOLD analysis project Ga0325411, IMG submission 206181) | Populus deltoides microbial communities from Bellville, Georgia, United States - Xylem-PdIQD-R4 | ecosystem: Host-associated > Plants > Phyllosphere > Stem > Wood/Secondary xylem... | reverse complement strand
TTTACTATAGATAAATTACTATTTTGTTATTCGGTGGAAAAAAGGAAGACTTCATGTTGAGGGTAATTTAGTTTATTTTAGAGGTTTATCGGTTAATTATTAAAAATTTATTTGGGGATATATTAGTGTTTTCCAAAAAAAAATTACAATGAAAATATGTTTTTAGTCCTGGAATCAACAAAATCTAGAATTGTTGACCACAAAGTTTTTTTTTTGTCTACTTATAAATTTTAAAATAGTTAAAATACTTCTTTACTGAAATGATTAAAAAAAATAGAGTTGTTAACCAAGAGTTTTTTTGGTTTTTCTCTTCTTAGATTAAAGTAAAAATATGTATTTGCCCTTATAAAAGATAAAAATTAAGTTATGCATTTAAAAGTGTTTTTGTCCTTTCACATGAGTTTATTTGTGATTTTCATGGGGGGCATTTTGATATTTTTTACGTTGAGTTTTTAATTTTTCATTCTAAAAAGCTGTTGGTGTGTGCTCACTACGCGTTAGCGAGTGAGTTGCATCCGTGCCATTTAAATAGTGTGTGAGACGTCATCTGGTGATCAAATCTACACTTCCATCGTGTTGCTGGAAGGGGCATTGTGTTCTCTTCCTCCAGGTGAGACATGTGATGGTGGATGATGAATGATTTTTTACTGGTGGTTGTTTTTTTTTCTCATTCTTTTCTCTCTCTTACTACAAAAAGTGCATGATTGTCCTTTTTTTTTTTGTTATTTCAATTTCAATCCTTATTCTTTTAATTTTTTTTAAATTTTAATTTTTATCATTTTTATAAAAATCTTGTTTGTTTTCAATTTAGCCTTTTAATTATAATTTTTCATATGTTATTTTTTTTCATTTCGATCCTTATTCTTTTGATTTTTATTTTTTTTCCTTGGCTATTTTGTTAAAATTTTACTAGCTTTTAATTTCATCATTCGATCAAAGTTTATGTTGTTTTTTTAATTTGACTTCTATTCTTTTGATTTTTTTTGTTAAATTTATTTTTCATTTCAATTTAACCCTCCAATTAAAATTTTTTGTTCGCCCTCTAATGTATTTTATAATTCAACTTTCATCCTCTTTCTTTTAATTATAATTTTTTTAGATCTTTTTGTGTAATTGATTTTTTTCTGGTTTCGTCCTTTAATATTTGATTTGTTGGAGAATGGGTTTCATATTTTTCTTATTACATATGATCTAATAACTCAATTCATGGATTTAAAAAGTTAATGTCGTTCATATTCTTTCTATATTTTACTCATTTTCTTTTACAATCTTGTCAATGTACATTATTGTTTTACAAAAAATTGGTTTTATGATTATTTTCAGTTTATTTTTTATGTGTTTGTCCTTATCTCATGATTTAGATCACAAATTTTACATGTTTTTTAATAGAAGTTTTTTAAAAATTATTTAGTTTGTATTTGATTTTTGAAGATATTATTCTAATTCATCTATATATTTTTTTTGTTTTATACAGATGAAAATTATTTTTCAAAATAAAAAAATTATTTTTAAATAATATTTTTGATATGTTCGGCCTTGCGTAATATTGTTTTTAGACCATGAGTTTATTAAATCAATTTCATCTATATTTCTATTTCTATTATCTTTTATTTATTTAAATAAGCAAGTTCAGTAAATACAAACAAGTAAATATCATATTTTTTGTGATTAAATATCTTGATCTACATTCATCTCTTCATTTTTTTAATTTATCTTTTAGTTATTATTAACGATTTTTTTTTGTTTATTTACATAGATGATTATCGATTTATTTAACTAAATATTTACATAAACTTTTCGATGTATACTTTAAATTTTTTATATAAAAAATATATTAAAATAATCTATACATCATGTATTTTTTTTTAAAAAAAAATTTAGAACCCATAATAAAATACAGGTTAAATAACTAGTAATAAATAACGCGGGTGATTCAAGCTAGATTGCTAGATGGGAACTAGGAAAAGAAGAAAAAGATTAAAAAAAAAAGAAGAAAAAAAGCAGCAATATTTGGCAGTGTCTTTTCGAGGGACATGCATGTAAAAAGAAGCAGTGGTTGATTTGATGTCGTCTGTTAAAAAAAAAATGATTGTATTTGGACAGGCTAAAAATAATAATAATTAATAAACGGTTGATTTACAATTTTGCGAGCACTCAATTTTATCGGTTTGAACTCTTTTAAATTAAGTTTCTTTGTCCATAATTAATATTCAAATGAGGAGCACTAAAAAAATTTTGTTGGCAATAATTAAAGATTAAAGCAAAAAGTTAATCTTTCAAGTAAAAAATTATATATATATAAATATTTTTTAAATATAAGCTATGAGTAGCACTGTTAGTTAACAATAACATAGATTTAATAAACTGTGAAAAAAAAGAGTAAAGGCAGCAGAATCATTTTCAAATAAATGTTTTATTTAATTCTATAAAAATTAAAATAAATATTCAAATGAGTTCAAAATATTTAAATTCTATAAAGAAAAAGAGTTCAAAATATTTATATTCTAGAAAAAAATTATTTTCTTAGTCAAAATCTTCATTTCTTATTTATGCATTTTTATTTTATTTTGATAAAACATGTCTTGTTTATTAACAATATAATTGTTTTTAATAAGAACTTAAGGTAATTAAAACAAATATGCATAAGAATTCCAATAATTTAAATTCATGAGAAAAAAAATATTTCTTTAATTAAAATTACCTTTTTTATATTTTATTGTCATTGAATATTCACGTGTAATATTTTTAAGAAAAAAATAAATACTATATTTATATATAATTAGTCATAAATTAATTGCAAATATTACCATGAAAGTCTCTAATCTTATTTATAGATAATAAAATAATTTGTTAACTTTTTAAATATCATTGTAATTATTTATTCAAAAAAATTATTTTAAAATATAAAAATTTAACAACTAAGCGTCTAGGCTTTTAAAGGATGACCTAAGCATGTCTAGGCTTGCAAGAGTAAGCCAACGCTTCTTCTTCTCTTTTTTTTTTCAAATAAAAAATAAAGAGATGACATGTAATCTTTCAAGTTTTTCTTTTAAGTAAAACGGACATCATGTCTTTCATCTAAATAAATAATATGTCATCTATTAGAAAATTAGAGTCAATTTTTGGACTATCAAAAATTAAAGTTGAAATTTTTGTCAACTAAAAACATCCTTAAAACCTTAGTAGTTTCATTCCCAGTAAGACTGATCCAAACCTAATACATGGATATTTCTAAACCTAATAAATAATAGATAAAGTATGAATATTGTCAAATCCAAACTCAAACCTGCCCGAATCTAACCCGATATGTATATATATATATATGTTGAGTATTTAGATTTTTATAATACAATATGATATATGCATCCCTTAATATTAACATTAAACACCTATATATGAATGATATTTATTATCTTATCATTTAATATACATATTACCTAAGTCTAAATGATGTGGTATTTTTACTATGCATTGCCTCCACTGTTTATCCTCTCACATTTTATTATGGATGGACTGTGTAAAATTTTATAGTTTTTCAATTTAGTCCTCAAACTTTGTTTTTGGACAATTTAGTCCTAATTAAAGAGCAATTGATTTTGAATACTTATGAAAATGTGGGATTGAAAGAGAGGGAACAAAAATAAAAATACAATAAACATGAGTGGCGTACCATAAGTTTTGAAAATATATACTTTGGTCCTCCAACTTAAACAAGCACGCAAATTAAACAATTTTGGTCCCCTAACATTTCTCCAATTCTATTTTGGTATAAAAATTTATTTTTGTTATTTTTTGATCCCTGGTTAAGAGAGAGGAGAAAGAGATATCGTTGAATTATGGCGATAGAAAGAGAAACATGTTATTAACACCAATTTAGGCCACCAAAATAAATGATATTTATGTCAAATTTTTTTTTTTGATGAGGGGAGTTCATATTAAGTGTTTTTGTTCTTTGAAAGTTCGTGAAAAAACATATATGAGCTCGGGTTGATTTTTGGTTTTGTATAAATTTGGTTTTTGGGATGGTTTTTTGAGGCAATGGATTGATTTATCATGGTTTCTAAGATATTTTATAGGTATTTTAGGTAAAAAAACAGGTTGAAAAATGGATTTTTGGGTTGAAAGTACCTTGAACTTCATTTTCTGACCACCACATTGATTGAAATCTAGGCAAAACAGATGACGTGTTGTCTGATTTTTTTTTTTTAAAAAGTGTCATCCGCCTCAAGTGAATTTAAAAAAAGGGGCGCAATCACACGAGCCCTGATGAAATGGGCTAGGCAGCCTGGGGTGACCCTTTTTTTCTAATTTTTTTCATTTCAATTAATGCTTCTTTTTTTAAAATAAAAAACTTAATTATATTTACATTAATATTCATTCTCTCTTTTATTTTGTTTAGAGAGCCTCCTTTAAATGATGATGATTTTTTGGTTATTTGTTTAATTTTTGAAGAATTTTTTTAATTGATCTATGATTTTTTTTAATCTTTTGTATAGATAAACTATATTTTTGAAAATAAAAATATTTATTTTCAGATGATATTTATAATGTGTAGCTTTGCATATTATTTATTTTTTTCTTTTATTTTATTCAATCAATTTAATATATTTGTTTATTTCTATTATCGTTTAATTAAAGAATAAAATATTTTAATACACAAAAATTAGCAAACATGATCGGAAAAATGTCTCGTATTGTAAGATTAAATACCTTGATCTATATCCATCTCTCGGTTTTTTAAGTTTTTTTTGGTGTCATTAATAATTATTTATTTATTTATTAGCCCACATAGTTTTTAGTTTATTTAATTATATATGTGTATAAACCTTTTGATTTGCTCTTAATTTTTTTAACTTATATATATATATATATATATATATATATATATATATATATATATATATATATATAATCCTTTCGATACCTTGAACATCAGCAGCCTCGTAATAACGCCATGTCTCGTTTGAACGTTTCCCCTGCAGCAAGGTCAAACAGTTTGGCCATTTTATGCCCACGTATATGCAGTATGCACCTTGCAGTTTGAAAATATGGACACTTGAGCTCATCAAAAAGTTTAAGGACCAATTGAACTTTCATGAACACTTCAAGGATTATATTGATTTTTTCTCAAAATAAAAGGACTAATACATGATAAAAATAAATTATTATGATTGAAACATAAATACCCAAACCTATGGGGACTAGAAATGTAAAATTAAAAAAAATTGGGATCAAGTTGAACTTTTTAGTAACTTCAAGAGTCAAATTGAACTTTTAAAGATTATCTCACTTGCCTACTATTATTAATTTGTCTTGTGTTCTTTTCTATTATTTAATTTTAATTTTTTAGTTTATGCTATGATGTTTTACTTATAATATTTCGATTCTGATATCAATAAATATTCAATTACGGATACTTCTAACTCTGGTATTGATAAATATTATGTAGCTATAAAATAAAATAAATTTAAATTAATATTTTTATTTATAACTCTAACATTAGTGAAAAAAATAAAAACAAAATTTATTTTTATACATATATATATATATTTTTTTATTTTTTGAACTGGACCTCACTCAGTTTATATAGACAGCAGGCCCAGCCAGCCCGGCTGGCAAAAGCAACACGCGTGCTTTAGAGTGTGTTTAGTATTGCGGTAGCTGTTGTGGTTGTGGTTTGAAAAAAGTTGTTTTTATAAAAAATACTTTTAGTTGAGGTTGGTTTGAAAAAATAGGTGTTTGGTTAAAACTGTGGTTGAAATTGAGGTTGAAGAAAAAGTAGTTTTAACGTGTTTGGTTTAAAAAATATTTTTCAAATTGAGGTTATATATATATTAATGATTTTTAACTTAAATATTGTAGATTTAACTACTGTTATTACATCATGAAATAAATAATATTGATATCAAATATTTTTTATTATTCCATTAAACTATATGCAATGTCATTACATACGAAATCTATCCAACAAGGACTATATTTTTCATGGTTTCTTAAGCGCACAACAACAAAAACTGATTTTTTAAATTTATGTAGTGTTATTAAATAATAAAGATTGTGATATCTTTATTATTAGAATTGCGATCAAATTCCACAAATGTCACGTCATCATGCGATATCTTTCTAATTTATATAGTGTTATTAAATAATATTAAATACTAATTTTTCGAGTACAACACAATTTTTTTAAAAAAATTTACAATTTCATTACAGTATGAGTAAATTTAATTTATCTTAAACTAATTTAAAAAAATAACAAAAAAAATAGTGTCCACAATTAATTGCACTGGTGTTGTTAGGAAAGAAAAAACTAAACTTTTTTCATTGATTTTCCAAATAAAAAACATTGCAGAAGTAGCATTTTGCTGCTTCTCTATTCTTGCAGCTGTTCATTAAAAATTAGTAGATCCTACCAAATAAAATTAAATTTATTTTTATTATTAATTATTAAAATATGTGGTTACGAATGAACCTCATCCGCAACCACAAAACCAAACAGCATCTTAGTTTACGCGTGTTGCTCAGTGTTCAAGTGAATTAAAATTCACTTGAACAGTGCAATGTTAATTATTATTTGGAGAAATAAAGCAAAGCGGGAGGAGAAAGGTTACTTACCTGATCTGCTGGAGGTGATGAAGACGACAGTGATGTTGATGTTGGTCTCTGCGTTTTCTGCTTGCGTTTTTCTTTTTGCTTTCCTTGTCTGTCTGAGTTTCTTCCTCTGTTTCCTTTCCCCCCCGAATTCTCTCCGTTTTTGGTCTCTCTCTCGCTGTAAGTCCTCCGGCTTTCTGTGAATTTGTTTCGACTGATTCTGGGTCTTTCTTTGTCTGCAGGGACGAAGGCGATGGCAGAGCCAACTCGTCTCTGTGTTGCTCCTCTACTTTTCTTTCCTTCTCCTTCTCTGTATATTTGCATTTTTTTACTCTGTTTTTGCCCCCCTGTTTCGTTCTTTTTCCCCCTGCTTCTCCCGCTCCCCTCCCTGGGTTCTGTCTCTGGTTTTCTTGTGATTTTTCTCCAGTTCCCGTCGTCTTTTTTTTTTTTGCCTCCCCCCGTTTTCTTCTTCGGTTTTTCCTTGTGTCTGATTCCTTGTTCTGCTGCCTCTGGTTCTGGAGGCTGGTTGCTGAAGACTGTGAAGACGATGGTCAATGCCAGCTCTCGTCTCTGCGCTTTCGTTCGCTGGTGTTTTTATTTTTCTGAGTTTGCGTCTCCTTTCGTGCCCCCTGTTCGCCTGTTGTATTCGATATGTATAGGCAAAAGAACGCCCTTGCACCTCTGAAAGTGATCGCGCAGCCGCTGGGATAGCATCCATTATTGGACTATTAATGGCACATCGTGGGCGAAAGACGTTACCACGTTCTCCGCCGTTTCTGCCGAATCGGGATGGAGGAGATGAACAGAAAAATGTTAGTGGCCATTTGCATTTTGGTCATTGAATGTTTTGAACGTTTTGTAATCAAGCCCCTTGGTAAATTTTAATTGGAACCCTGTATTTTAGTGCCATTTACAAAATGCTCCTTGAACTTTAATTTCTTGTAATTTTAACCTGAATCAGCTCCCAAACCTTGATATTTCTTCAATTAAATCCTTCATTCCTTTAATTAATTAAATCAAAGTTTAATTAAGTCCTCAAAATCATTAATTCTTCAATTAAGCTTTTGATTTCATTAACTAAAACAATCCAAATTTTTTAATTAAATTCTCAAACTTATTAATTCTTCAATTTCTGATCAATTGACTCAAATTTAATAATTTCATCCTCAAACTTTAAATTTTATGTTGTCTTAACCCCATTCTCAAATATATTTTTATCCATTCATTTTTTATTATTTATTCAAAAATTGGGTTATGACAAGGGTTAAAATCTTAAGAAATAATAAATCAAAGGGCAACAACATATTTTTAATTTCAGAGTTAAATTGAAAACATTAACAAAAGGAAAACAATTAAAAGAACAAGAATCAAAATAAAATAAAAAAACAGTACACAATCAATTTAGATTTAATGATGAAATTAAAAACAACAAAACTTTTATAAAAAGGATAAAGAAAAAATAAAAAATAAAAAGAATAAGGATCAAATTGAAAATACCAAACATGATAAAAAAAAAACATCGAACATGTAGAATTTCTTAATTTTTTTTTAAATAAAAAAATCTTAAATGTAAATAAAAAAACTTATGAACGCATCTAATTATATAAATTGCAAACTATTTTGTAAATAAATTAAAAAAATCCATCAACGAGAAATAAAAATATAATTGGAAAAATTAAGAAAAAAATATAGATCAATATATTTAATATCGCAATACGAGTTATTTACCCGGTTATGTTTAATGAATATATTTATGAAATACATGAATTTATTGACACACACATGGATTTTATTGAATAAAATAAAAGAAGAAAAAAATTATATGCATGGCTGCATATATAAAAAATATTGTATTTTTTTTAAAAAAATAAGTTTAATGTATATTGAATATAAAAAAAAACTATTGATGAATCACGCCAATTTCTGAAAACAATTAAACATACTCAATATAATTAAAAAATAATCGTTATTTCAAAAAGGCTAGATAAGCCAAAAAAATCATATAGAAAAGGTATTAATTAAAACATAAATGCAAAAACTATTTTTAAAAATACATATAAAAAGTACTAAAAAAAAAGAATGAGGTCAGGTCTTATGGGTTTGGTAAGCGAGGCCTAGTGTTTGGCCCAAAAAAAAGAGCCTGCACGGGGGCTTGCAAGTTGTCTATTTTGACAGATGACGCGTCATCTATAATTGCTTAGAATCCAACCATTGTGATCGTTGGAAAAACAAGACTTTTGCTTTTTCAACTTAAAAATTTATTTTTAACTTTTTTTAACCAAAAATACATAGGAAACACCATTGAAACCTTATTTAATCAATCTATGGCTTAAAAAAATGCAAAAAAATCACCTCAAAATTCATAATCAATCCTATAATAAAAATTTTTTCAGAGCTCAAATATGTACTTTTAGGTGTTTTCAAGGTAAAAACATACTTAATCTTAACTTTCCTTATAGAATTATATAGAAAATATAATATTTAAAAATTATAGGTACTACTTAAGTTTAGAAAAAGTTTACTATTACAAAGTGAGAGGGTGAGCAATAAACGAAGCTACACTGAAAATCAGGCCACTTGCTTTATATATTCTGTTAATTTGGATTATTACTGGCGATTTACTTTTTCATGTTCCGTTAAATTATTTATACTCGTGTTTTATTATAAAAAAAAAAAAAACTTTTACCCTTCAGCTTAAAACAGATCAGGCACCTTTGTACATTTATATTTTTCTCTTTTCTTTTCTTCATTATTTATTCTCTTAATTAATAACGTAATGAGATAATAAGGGGTACTTGTAACTAAGCTAATAACTCTAGTTGCAATGAATTGGGTGTAGACGTACGCGTGCTCGTTTTCTTCTCTTGTAGTTTATCCATATTTAATTATTCCATCTTAATTAGTCAAAATTAAAATTATTAATTAGATGGTGGAATTTAGAGAGTACCAAACTAACATTTCTGTGACTTCCATCAAATATGTTGAAGAATCTTAATATTAATAAAAAAAATTGTTTACACAAATAAAATTTATTAACTTAAATAAACTTGGGTTATTGATCGTGATTCCATCTTTTAATTTAGATTTTGTAGTTTTTTTTATTCTATTTTTAGTAAAATCAATTTACATAAAATTGAGAAGGAATTAATTATATAACCCCAACCATCCAATTTAGTTACTATTAATAAGAATATATAATTTTTGTAATTAATGTAATGAATTTAATCTCGATAGAAGGGGGTTCGACCCCTTCTTGTGCATGGAAAACCTTTCTTGGAGAGTGATTTGTTTCTTTGTGGGCTGACCCAGTACGAGCGTGGATTAATCTGGATCAGCATCCAAGAACACTGCATGTTCATACAAAAAAAATAATTCTCGATAGAAGGCAAAACTAATTGTGAAATTAAAAGTAAAAGATGAGCTTAAGAATCGACCATGTCAACGAGTAGCTATCAGACATTCGAAAATAAACATATAAGGTCAGCGGACTTAGCTTGCAGCACAAAGTATAATATTAATTACCACACCAATCGATTCTTACACACAACAATCCAAGTGCAAACATCTGTTTCTATATGCTCTTTCCTATATACAAAATTCATACACCATATTTTTTTTAAATAAAAGAATACAGGTAATTAAAAAAATAAAAATCCAACATCCCTGTTCTACAATGAAATGATGAAACAATCCCAGAACTGAACAAAAACACAGGTCCCATCAAGTTAATTGGCATCGGAAAACCTCTCATAAAACACAGGTCCCATCACCAAATTCAGGGTTACCACAAAGAATCATGGAGAAATCGATTTGAAGCTGTTTAAACCTTGGAAATACTTGAGCTCCAAGGAAATCTGCCTCTCGATCTGAAGTTGGCGACGGAAATTTTCAATAAACATTTCAGCTCTCTTATCAATATCATCTTCTGATTGATAGCTGATGGTTCTATGTAGCCCCTTTGAAGAACCCGGGTCTTCTGGTTCTTCATCATCAATATCTTCCCAGCCCCTTAGCCCTGGTCTATCATTAAAGCTAAGCTGGTGTCTCCTCGAGGATGCAGCACCAATCATAGAAGCCAGACGCCAACGACTCATATCAAGATTTAGTATGATCTTTACCTTCTTGATTGCCCTCCTTAAGCGGCTAAGCAATGACCACTTGTCCCTGCCCATGTTATCGAGTAGCAGAATTTATCACTAACAAAGAGGTGTGTGTGTGTGTTTGCTAGGTTCTTAATGTGAGAATCGTGAGATTTAGCCTTTATATAGAGGATGGAGAAGTGGGGTCTAAGGAATATATAGAGTTGTGTGACAAGAGATTATTATACAAATCATCAAGTATTAAGCAATATGAAGTTGCTAGGGAAGTTTTCAGAGAGAACAAGGCGTATGGAGATGAAAAACCGTGTTGCGATGATACGCTAACTTTGAACTTTAGAAGTTGGGACTATGGCTGTGGTCAAAGTCTTGAATGGTTCTAATATTAGCATCAGATTAATAATATGCAGAGGCAGCTGGATCCTGGACGCTTTGCATTCATCACATCACGAAGGTGTTAAGCAATCCGATTTAGTGCATTAAGAAAATTAATATAGTCAAAGAACATATTTATCCTCCAACTATCATCCCATTCCTTAATTATTAAGTCTATGAACAAAATATAAAATGAAAACCATGAAATATTTTCATTTTTATCACAAATTTTGGTCCAGTGTTTAATTTAAACGTATGTGTCCTTTTCCATCACATGCATATTTTACAGTAAAAAATTCAGCAGAAAAAAAATAATCTAAACCATGTATTTCTTCTATGATTTATATTAAACACAAATCTTATATTTTCCACTAAAATAATCTCTTTTAACTACAAGATCTAATTCAAATTAAATAAAAAACATTAGATGGGAAAAATAATAAAAAAATTATTGTTTTAAGTTCACTCTCTTAAATTAACATTATAGTACATAACAAAGACTTCTTGATAAAAAATTTAAATTAATTTTTGTACCGATATTTAATTTATCATTAATAATATAGAAGCTGCGATTTAACAAATGAAATATCTTAATGCCAATTAGAGCAAAACATTGAGTTGGGGATACTAGCTTGATCTGACTTTATGTAATAGGAGAATCAACCCTTTGTTATAATACCAGTTTGAGCCAATTTTTCTAGATGTTTTAACACTTTCCTTTTGAATTAACAACGGATCTAGGGCATGAAGGTTTATTGGTAACATTTGATCGATGAGGGACTTAAATGAAGAAAAAGGTTTTGTATGGGGACTCAATTAAGAATTGTGTTGATGGTCGGGGATGAATTCATCCTTCCCCTAAAGTTAAGTACTAATTTAACTAGTAGATTTGTGATGTGACCACGAAAGAACCATAGTTTTAAAACGTGGTATGGGGTAAGGCATGAATTATGGGGAGGAATGATTGGCAATTTTTTTTTAAATAATCAAAATAATATTATTTTAATAAAAAATAACTTTTAAAAAATTCAAAGGATTGATGTCACGGTTAGCCATGTTATTGGGTCAATTTAGATTTCAATTGGGTCAACTGAGTTTTTTTTTAAACCTAATTATACTAAAGTTTGAAATAAATTAGGTTTTGAATTAACCCGACCGACCAATGGAGGTTTTAAAATGATGATAAAAACAAAGAATCTTAGGCTATTTTTGCTTCTATATACGCGCGCGCGGATAATACTAATGATTGTAGCGTTGAAGAGAAAAGGGGAGAAAGGAGGGCGGGGAAGCTGTGTCGTGGGTTCATGCGACATCCTCGAAAAAGTATTTACGTGAAGAGGTTTCTTTAATCTTTTTTAAAAGCTTCCCAGCTCGTCTAGAAAACTCAGTTGAGTCACTCAAAAATCAAATGTGGAAAGGGAAAGGAGGGGAAGGATAACGTGGTTCCTGTGCTCACAAAGGATCCCTTTCCTTCCAAGTTCCAGGCGCTGCGCAGGTTAAGCTAGAGAAGGTAGTTGAAGATCCGCATAAAACTGCAGCCGTCTCAAATATTATAATAAAAGATGACTTCATTGTTGAACTGTAAATTAAAGAAAAAATTTCGGGGATCAGGCTGCTGGAATGAATTTAAATGATTAATAATCCGTTTATTTGGACCTTTAATTTGGAACGAATCTATGTGGTTCGAGAAATGACGGCTAAACGCTTTTGACCCAATCGTCTTAAGTAAATTAGCGGAATTGCCTGCCATTTGTATTTGAAAAATTCGCAGAAGCATGCGCAGGGCTCATGGTTAATCAACTTGCCGGCCAAGCACTGGTTGCCCAGTAAGCTCTGGTGGGGTCTAACAAGATGAAATTTTTATCATGGAAAGTGCTTGAAGAACACCCAAGTGTTAAATTTAATGCAGAAAACCCAGCATAATACAATTAATTATGTTAGGGTTGACGTTCATAAGCAGCATGCAAAACGTGCACTGCAACCCTTGCAAAATAGTACGGCTCCCTTGAATTCAAAAGAGGATCTGTACGAGGTAAAAAAAAACAGCAATAAGAAACAAGAGTGATCCCAAATAAAATTAAATTACGCATCTGTCAGTGCATAGATTAATGTTTATTGTCCTTTGAGTTAAGTCGTCGCAGATTTATTCTCATAGCCGAGGAAATGATAGATGCCGCTTCTCTCAGCATAGGAGATCGACTCTCACATAAAAATCTTTTAAGGAATTGTGACGGCGCAGGCTAAAGAAAACCACGTGGCAAAAACAAGTGGCAGAAGCTAGCTAGAAAGCTTCAGAAATCCAGAGCAACCGTTGCGGGCATACGGTAATTCAAGGTATTTATATAACCTTGTCAGCTCATCTTACTGGAATAATCATTGGTACAGAAAGGAAATGCCTGATTTACATCGAATGTTATGTGTGTTTCCACTGTCAGACTATTACTGGAAAAGACAGTACTGTCCTTGTATAAAAATATATATTCGAAGAGAATATATCTAAAAATATATCGGTTAATCATAAAAATATTGTGTGCACGAGCAGTACGATGAGACGTTCTAACTCCTCGAAATGTTTCGTGGAAAAAATACATTGAGATATGTGCTGGTGTTTTGAGATAGATTTTTATTGTGATATATTTTTATTGATTTTATTTTTGGCTTTTCAAAATTAAATTTTAATCTTGATTATTAATTACGTGACAACATAATCATAAAATTTATATCACGTACTTTTCCAAATATCTAAGGAACAGGTAATCCTTGGTAATCCTTGAATCAAAAATTCAAAATGCAAATAATCAGATCACTTGGTTAATTGTTTTTTTTTTCACCTTGTTGTTCCTGTTATTATTAAAATAAAACCAATAAAGAAATCATGGTTGTGGTTCAAAATACAAAAAAAACTTGAAAATAAATAAAAAAATTTAAAAAAGATCCTTATTTGATGTTCAACTATTATCCATAAAGAGATTCATGAGCTATAAATAGATCATGAATCATTCAACCAAGAAAGGTTCGGAATCTCCATTCTCTATCATATATTTATTTCTGGAGTATCTCTTTGTAATATTATTGCAATTTTCTCTAAAAAAACCAATGATTTAATCATTAAAGAGTCCCTAAATTCATCAAAAGAGACCTTGTGGAGATATCAAGCAGTCGCCTCTAGCCACTTTAGCTGGGGAGAAGGGATCAACTTGTCAGAACCAAGAGATTAACCGATTATTCAAGATATAAGTCTTGCCTCCAAGCTACTTGGATTTTTTAGAACATCATCAACCGATATACAAAAAATTGATATTATTGAATTTAAAGGTTGAGATTGTGTTCTATCTAAAAGACTTAGTGTTTATTTGTCGTTGGAGTAATTTTTTATTTTCAAATTGTTTTCGCTTAAAACAATACTAAATTTATGTTTTAAAGTATTTTTTTAATAATTTTGATGTTAATGTTAAAAATAAAAAAAACCTAAAAAAAAACTTAATATATTTTTAATTAAAAAATACTTTTAAAAAATATCAGTAATAAATATATACATACATATTGATTGGGAGTGTGGCCAACCGCACAGTTGGCTTCACTACCAAA